>Ga0187893_10000065_pt1 | contig 225063 bp, 223 predicted proteins | sample MA1701074metaG_FD_139574 | JGI IMG/M metagenome (GOLD analysis project Ga0187893, IMG submission 139574) | White microbial mat communities from a basaltic lava cave in the Kipuka Kanohina Cave System on the Island of Hawaii, USA - MA170107-4 metaG ...
CGAACGTGGCCTTGCCGACGCTCGAAAACGGCCTGTTTGAAAGGCTCTTGCCGAAAAGATCGCCGGTATTGATGGCGAGCGAGAGCGTGCGCAGGTTGTCGCGCTCGGTCCCGAGATAAGCGGTTGTCCGTGTAATATCGTCATTGACGTTGTTCAGCAGCCGCTCGACGATGACGATGGTGTTGTTGACGGCGTCCTCAAGCTGGGCAAGGCGCACATGGTCTTCCTCGATCGCGCCGGAAAGCCCGTACGCGGCCCGCGCCGATTCGAGCAGGAACGACGCCATCGAGGCGGTGCCCGAAATCTCGACGGCAAGCCTGTTCAGGTCGGCTACATTCTCGGAAAGCTGTTCAAGATTGGCGCGCGCTATATCCAGCTTGTTGATAAGGCGCGGGTTGCCGGGCGTTGTGCCCGACTGCAGCTGCGTGCTGATGGTGGCGACGCTTGCATAATACTCGGCCGCCCGGTTCTGGCCGTTGAATTCGAGTCCGGCAAGGCGCTCGGAAAGCTCGGAAACCTTGCCCTGAAGCGAAAACAGCTCGCCGCGCAGTTCATCGGCCTTGCGGCTGACGACGGTATCCATGCCGCCGCCGTAATATTGCGGCCCCAGCACCTGGTGGGGATAGGTCTGCGGCGCGACGGAAGGCTTGCTGTAAACCCTGCTCCTGAGTTCCGGCGGCAGGGGTTCGTTGCTGATGACCAGGGCGGGGGGTTGCTCCATCGCCCGGGCAAAAGCCGGGGAATCGGCCACAAACGGGGTGCTGGCGCACAGCAGGGCCAGTGCACAGGCCCGGAACGAGCGGTGTTTTGCAGCCAAATATCTCATAATCTTAATATTCTTTGTTTTAACCGTACGGCTGACGGGGAACCCATCACACTGATAAGACACCTTAAAGCATCATTAGTGTCAAGCACAAGACCGAAAACTTATTGAAAAGTGCACAGATATCCCGTATGGTGCGCCCCAAAGCGCCCGTAGCTCAATGGATAGAGCGTCTGACTACGGATCAGAAGGTTGGGGGTTCGAGTCCTCCCGGGCGCGCCATTTTACGAATCGTCCCCCGCAAATCTTTGATTCTATTGCCGCCCCTTGATGATCCATAGCTGGGTGAGCTTGCCTTTGGCGAATCCCCAGTTTCCATCGGTAATATTGCAGTTTTTGTCGAGCCCGAATTCGATGGGGCCTTTGCGCCGGTCCTTGTGCTCCCATTCCCCGGTAAGGCTTTCCCCGTCGGCTCCCATGGTCAGGTGAAGCATCTGCCTGCAATCCGGGGAAGGGCCGTAGCAGCACTCAAGCCCGTTGCCTCCCGGTTCGCACATCATGTCGCCGGCGATGGACTGGTACGTTCCCGCAATCATGTCCATGGTGCAGGTGCTGCTCCATGCCTGTTCCGGGACGGGAACCGGATATCCTTCCTGCGCCCGCGCCGGAAAAGAAAAAATAATAACAACTGCAAATAGATATGATAATTTTTTCATTCTTGTTCTTAAAACGAATGCGGCGCCATTATCTATTAATTGTAACTATTTTTTAACCGGGTATGAATCACAATTTATATATTCTGATAAGTCGATCTTATTTTCATATCAAATTATAATTTTCTTTAGCTTTTTCCGATATTTATAAAAGGGTAGACTGGTAATAAACTTGCTGAGGGTGAATCGGGTAATAGTATGGGCCGCAATATAAAAGACGAAGCGCCGGAAGTTTTCATTCTCGGCGAGGACGAGGTTCCTCCGGGGCTGAAGGGCCGTCAGGGCGGCAAAAGCGCCGGCGACCTTGTGGCCGCCAAAAAAGGCGATCTTCAGAAAGACGGCAAGGACAAAAGCGGCCGGATCGGCGACCGCCTGGTGTCGATGGGCATTATTTCCGAAGACCAGCTCAACGTCGCGCTTCAGGAAAAAAAGGTCACCGGCAAGCTGCTGGGCGAGGTCCTGGTCGATCTCGGCTTTATCGACGATGAAACGCTTTCAACTTTTCTGGCCGAAAGCTCCGGTTTCGACGTTTTCGACCCCAGGCACACAATTCTCGACGGCGCCGCGCTGGGGGTCATCGAAAAACCTATAGCGATGAAACACCATGTGCTGCCGGTTTCAATCGATGAATACGAAGCCGTCGTGGCGATGTCCGACCCTTACGACGTCGTGGCGATGGATACGCTGCGCCGCTATCTCCCAAAGGGAGTCGTTATCAAGCCGATCGTGACGACGCCCTCGATTCTTTCCGAAGCGATCGACGCCGCCTACGGTTACGCAAGTTCGATCAACGATATTCTCAAGGAGCTGGAGGAGGGGGCCGCCGCGGCGACCGATCTCGCCGGCCTGAGCGAGGAGGAAGCCTACGCCCACCCGATCGTGCGTCTTGTCAACGCGCTGGTCTTCGACGCCGTGAAAATGGGCGTGTCCGACCTTCACTTTGAACCTGAAGAAAATTTCGTCCGCCTCCGTTACCGCAAGGACGGTGTGTTGTTCACCGCCCAGACGCTGCACAAACAGCACTGGAGCGCGATCTCGCAGCGCATAAAAATCATTTCCAACATGAACATCGCCGACAAGCTCTCGCCGCAGGACGGGCGTTTCAATATGAATGTCGGCGGCCGCCTCGCCGACTTCCGCGTTTCATCGCTGCCGACCGTGCATGGCGAAAACATCGTTCTCCGGGTGCTTGACCAGAGCCAAAGCATCATGCCGCTCGGCAGGCTCGGTTTCAGCGAGGAAAACCTTGCCAAGATTAAAAGGGCGCAGGAACGCCCCGAAGGCATCATCATCGTCACCGGCCCGACGGGTTCCGGCAAAACGACGTCGCTTTACTCGATGCTCAACGAGATCAACAATATCGAGGTCAACATCCAGACGCTCGAGGATCCCGTCGAATATTCGCTTGGCGGCATCCGCCAGACGCATGTCCGCGAAGGCGTACTTGAATTCGCGGATGGCATCAGGGCCATGCTCCGTCAGGATCCGGACATCATCTTCATCGGCGAGATTCGCGACGGCGAAACCGCGAACATGGCATTGAAGGCCGCGATGACCGGGCACCAGGTTTACACGACCCTGCACACCAACGACTCTTTCGGCGCGATTCCCCGCGTTCTCGATCTCGGCCTCAAGCCGGGCATGATCGCGGGCGCCATTATCGCCGTCTTCGCCCAGCGCCTCGTGCGCATCGTCTGTCAGGGCTGCCGCGTTCCCCACACGCCCGACGCGGAAGAGTGCAAAATTCTCGGCGCCGATCCCGCCGCCCCGCCCCAGATCTATAAAGCCCGTCAGGGCGGCTGCCAGCAATGCGCGGGACAAGGCTACAGGGGCCGTATCGCCATTGCCGAAATCCTGATGTTCGACGATGAACTCGATGAGATTATCGCGAATAACGGCACAAAAGCCGATATTAAAGCGGCTGCGATCAGAAAAGGCTTCAAAAGTATGAAAGATGATGGCATTCTAAAGATACTCGAGGGAGTCACCACCCTCGCGTCTTTGGCTGACGCCGTAGACGTCAAGAAGTAGCCATCTCTTTTAATTAGCCATTCTGTTTTTTGCGGGAGCAGACCATCGAACGCTATAAATACAGAGCCATCAATATCAAGGGCCGCCCGGTTCGCGGCGTGATCGCCGCCACCAACGAGGTTGATCTTCATAACCAGTTGCAAAGCGCGGGCATGGAACTGGTGCAGTGCGCGCAACTGAATAAAAAGAAAGGGCTTGTAAGTAATCTGAGCTTTGGCAAGCGGGTGAAAATCCGCGACCTTATCTCCCTTTTCCTGCATATGGAGCAGATGCAGAGCGCGGGCGTTCCGTTGCTCGACGCCCTCGGCGATATCCGCGACACGACCGAGCAGGACCATCTGCGCGACATCATGTCCGAAATTTTCCGCGACGTTTCGGAAGGCAGTTCCCTGTCCGAAGCGATGGGTCAGCATCCCAAGGTATTCAATGAACTTTACATCTCGCTGATCGCCTCGGGCGAGGAAACCGGCGACCTTACGGCGTCTTACCGGCAGCTCATCAAGTACCTGAAATGGGTCGACCAGATGCAGTCGAAGGTGCGCAAGGCGACGCGCTATCCGATGATCGTCACGGTCGTCGTCCTGATTACGGTCGTCATCATGATGACCGTCGTCGTTCCTCAGATTGTAGGCTTCATCAGGAATCTCGATCAGGAAATTCCCTGGTACACAACGGCGCTTATGGGGACGTCCGATTTCTTCGTCGAATACTGGTACCTGGTGCTGATTGCCCCGATCCTTCTGTATGGCATATACAGGGGCCTGCGCGCCTCATCGGACGAAATCGCCTACCGGTTCGACCTCTGGTGGTTGAACATGCCGGTTTTTGGGCCGCTGATCCGGAAAATCAATATTGCCCGCTTCGCCCAGACTTTCGGCGCGCTCTTTGCCGCCGGCATTGACGTATTGCATGGGCTTGAGGCGTCGCGCAAAACCGTTAAAAACCTTGCCATCGTTGAGGCGCTTGAGGGTGTGCAGGAGCAGGTCCATGCGGGAAGCCCGCTTTCCGAGGCCTTCAACGCCTCCGGCGAATTCCCCAGCATGGTCGTGCGGATGCTGCGGGTGGGGGAGGAGTCGGGCAACCTGACGCAAGTCCTCGACCAGGTGGCGGAATTTTACACAAACGACGTCGATGAGGCCATCCAGGGTCTTATCGCGTTGATTGAGCCTTTCCTTACCATCGTTCTTGGTGGTATGATAATGTGGATTGCTGTGGCCGTCTTCGGTCCCATCTACTCAAGTTTCGAAAACATCGATTTCTAGGACAACCGTCCAAATGACGATACCTTTTTTAACCCCCGTCCGTACCGTGCTCCTGGTAGGAGACGAGGCCTTGTATGTCTACAAGGTCACGCACAATGCCGCGAAGCTGGTGGACAATGTTCCCTGGCAGACGGATGAATTTGAAGAGTCTGTCGTCCGCTTGATTCGCAAGGAGTGCGACGGCAGGCCTGTGCTCATCCTCAACGACATGACCGACCAGCACTTCAAGGGCGGCCAGCGCCTGCCGAAGGTCAATTCGATGGACCGCGCCAATGTCTTGCGGCGCAAGCTTCAGGTCGCTTTTCCTAACTACCCCATTCGCGGCGCGCTTCCCATCAAGATCAAGGACCGGGTGCCCCTGAAAACGGCGGATACCATCAGGCAGGGCGGCCTCTATCTTTTTGCCGCCGTTCCGAATTCGGAACAGATTGTGAAGACGCTGGAAGCGGTGAAGAATTCCATGGCGTCGATCGCCGGCTTCGCGCTTTTGCCGATCGAATCTTCCGATATGGTCAGGGCCATGTCGGAGGCCATTGCCGGCAGAAGCAAGTTGCCGTCCCGCTGGGTGGTTTTCATGGGCCAGCACCAGAACGGCGCGCTGCGGCAGGTGATTACCCGCGACGGCCAGCTCGCCATGACCCGTATGACTCCGATTTCCGACGCCGATGCCGATCCGCAGGTCTGGGCGAATGAGGTCGCTCAGGAATTCAAGGCGACCATCAGCTATCTCTCGCGTTTCGGTTTTTCTCCCGAGGAAAGCACCGATGTTATCGTCATCGCCAACCAGAAAGCCGGCGAGATCGTCGGCAAGCTGATCGATACGCCGTGCAATTACAATTCTTTTACCGCGCCGGAAGCCGCGCGTCTTCTGGGCATGAGCATAGGCCTTCAGGACGACGGCGTTTATGCCGAGCCTCTTCATGTCGCATGGGCGGGCAGGAAATCGAAATTCATCCTGCCGATGGAAGCGACTGAAATCACGAAAATTCACAAGCCGCGTCAGGCCGTTGCGGTGGCGATGTTCTTGCTGTTTATGGGCGGTTGCTATCTTGCATGGCAGATGATGGGGCAGGCGCAGGCGATGGTCACCGCGAAAACCGATCTGGGCGCCCAGAAAAAAGTGCTGGTCGAGGCCGAGGCGGAATACCAGCAGGAAGTCTCGCGCATGGAAGCGCTCGGCTTCAACATCAAGCTTATCCAGGGCACGATCTCGACATACGATGATTTTGAAACGTCCCGCATCCCCGTTCTGACCGTTCTCGACAAGATCGGCGACGGACTGGGCAACGATCTGCGTCTTGACCGCCTGTCGATCGACCAGATCGATACGCCGGCCGTCACCACTGAAACAGGCGAGGCAAGGCCCGCGAAGGCGAAGCTGGAAGCAAAGCTTTCCCTCAGCTTCCCGCCGACCATCGAAATAGAGACGGGCATGAAGGAAATCAACAATCTTGAGAAGCGGCTGGCCGCTGCCATGCCTGGGTATGAGGTCAGGATAACGCAGCAGATCGGCCGCCCCGAATACACCGCGACTTCAAAAGGCGAGGTGGGCCAGACCGTCGATGAAAACGCGGCCAAGGATTATCTGGCGGAGATCATCATAAGGGGGCCGAAATAATGTTTCAGGTCATCGGCGTCAAAAGAATCCTGATGCTCATTATCCTCATCGCCGCCAATGCGGCGCTGGCGGCTGTCACCTATCTGTACGTCATGCCGGAAAAGCAGGGCGTCGAGCAGCAGCTCAACATGACCCGCGCGCAGATATCGCAGAAGCGCGGCGAATCTGAAAGATTGAGAACCGAATTCCAGCAGATCCAGGAACAAAAAGCGAATTTCGAGAATATGCGGGCCGCCGGAATCATAAGCAACCAGAACCGCCTGGCCGCGCGCCGCCGCATCATGGATATCCAGGAATACTCACGGGTTCTGAAGGCAAGCTACGATATCGGCTCGGCGGAAGTCGAGCAAACCAAGGCCGCCACAGATATCCGCCACGTCATTCTCAACAGCCCCGTCGGCGTTGACATCGAGGCGATAGACGACAGGGACATATTCTCTTTCATCTACTGGATGGAAAACGCTTTTCCGGGGCATGTCGCTGTGACCAGTCTTAAAATCGAACGCGTTCTCGACGTCAATGACGCAACGCTGCGCGCCATCGGTTCCGGCACGCCGGTCGTTCTCGTCAGGGGCGCTATCGATTTTGTCTGGCGCACCATGGCTCCCGAAGAGGAAGTAAGGGCGGCGCAGGAATTTGGATCCGAGGGATTTTAGATGAAATCGCGCACTGAAATAAAAATGGGTTTGTTGGCGCTGGCGGTGGTGGCGTCCGTGCCGTTCGCCGTCCCGTCTCTTGCCCAGACCGAAGGCTCCCCGCCCGCAGCTACGCAGCCGCAGTCCGGCTCCGGCAATGTCAGCGGCATCGCCCAGGGGACCGAGGAAGCGCTGCTCGATCCCAACCTGTATGTAAACATCAATGAAGCCTATCAGCGCCATATCGCCCTGCGTAAGCCCGAAGTCGAACCGCAGGACATGAAAACGATTTTATTTACGCTCTGGCAGCACAAGCTGCTGGAGGAGCAGCGCCGCATTGGCGTGGTGACCCGCGCTCCCGGCCCCGGAGAGCCGCTGGATTCGCCGGGCGACAGGGTGCGCGGCCCGCGTGAACTCGCTCTCGGCGGCATCGTCTATGCTACCTCGCAGGACTGGGTCGTATGGCTCAACAACATGCGTGTGACCCCGGACGCCATTCCCGAGCAGGTCATCGATATCCAGGTCAAAAAAGACTACATCGAAATCAAGTGGTTTGATTCGTGGACGAACCTGATTTTCCCGATCCGGCTGCGCCCGCACCAGCGCTTCAATCTCGATACGCGCATCTTCCTGCCCGGGACCGCTTCGCTGTAATGACTTCCTCCACACCTCTTCTTGAAATAAAGGATGTCCGCATTGCCTACGGCAAGCGCGAGGTCGTCTCCGGCATTAGTCTCAGCGTACCCGAAGGCCAGGCCTTCGGCCTCGTCGGTCTGAACGGCGTCGGCAAGACGACGCTGATTAAAACTATCTTGGGACTGCGCGAATACGCGCACGGCTCCATCGCCATACAGGGCAGGGACCGCAATCATCCGGACAGCAAGAAGCTGATCGCCTATCTGCCGGAGCGTTTCGACCCGCCGTGGTTTTTATCCGGCATGGAGTTTTTGCGTTTTTCCATGAGTCTTTACGGCGCATCGAAGACGCAGGACGAAATATTCGCTTCCTCAACACGCCTTGCGCTCGATCCCGATGTGCTAAAGAACCGGGTGCAAACCTATTCCAAGGGCATGCGCCAGAAACTCGGAATATTGGCGACACTGCTGACCGGCTGCCCGCTGCTGATTCTCGACGAACCCATGAGCGGCCTTGATCCGCGGGCGAGGGCGCTGGTGAAGGATGCGCTGCTGGAAGCCGGCAAAGCGAATCGGACGGTTTTTCTAAGTTCCCATATTCTTTCAGACATGAACGAGATCTGCGACATGGTCGGAGTCGTCAGCGACGGACGCCTGATTTTTTACGGTACGCCGGAAGAACTGCGGAAAGAGGGGGGCAGCGACAATATGGAGCGCGCTTTCCTCAGCGTCGTCGACCGCCAGCAGAAAGCGGCTTAACGAATTTTAAAAAATTATTGAGTAAAAGATTCACTTGCCCTTGATATTTTGTTAGAATCAAAGAGGTGCAAGTTTCCTGCCTTCAAAGTGTTCACACTTATAGCCCAGATGGGGATTCTAAATGGCTTCCAATGAAAAGAATCATGACGGCGTCAACGAAACCGATGACGAGATAATCGATCTCGATGCGGAAAGCGGCGATCCTTCGGTCCTCTCGGCTTCCAGGGATGATGATTTTGAAGATGACGAGCGGGGCGATCTCGATGTGGACATCACCGGCGATGAAGCGGTGGATTTCGCTGACGAGGAGGGCGGCTCCAGAAAAGGCGGTGGCGGCAAGCTGAAAAAGATGGTCGCGCCCGCGCTTGTTCTTGTCATGGCGGCCGGCGTCGGCGGCTACATAGTTATGAACCCCCAGATTATAAGCGGCATGACCGGCGGGGCGCCCGCCGCGCAGCAGCCTGTGCCCTATATGGCTGCGGCTCCCGCCGCGCCCGCGGAAACGCAGGTTGCTGTTCAGGATATTACCGAAGGTTCCTCTTTCGCCCAGGCGGAGCAGGCCGGACAGGCGGAGCAGGCTCCCGAGATGTTTAGTAATTCCCTGCCGCAGCCCACGGTGAATCAAAATGAAGTTCCCCGTTCGCCGGATGAGCCTGTTCCGGATATAACCGAAACGGCTTCTGTTGAGTCTCCCGCTCAGCCTGAAACGCCGGTAGTGGCCGAAGTGTCTGCGGCTGCTGTCGTTGCCGAGCCGGAACCGGCTATCGTTGCTTCTGCTCCTGAAGCGTCGGCTGCCGAAGAAGGATTCCCCGATGAAATGGCGGCGGCCGAAGAATCTCCCGCCGAGCAGGGAAGCGCGGATGATGTTGCCGATGATATCGATGTCGCGGCGAGCGTTGCCGCGGCCGAAGAGCCCGCGGCCCCCGCAAGCACCGATAATTCCTCGGAAGAAATGTACAGGAAATTCTCCAGCGATGCGTCTTCTGCCGAACCGGCGGGCGCCGTTGGTGAAAGCATTCAGATCGCGCAGGCTGAAACTCCTGCCGCTCCCGTTGTAAGCGCGCCCGCGGTGGAGCAGCCGCCCGCGATGCCCGACCAGCCGCTCATGCCCGTGCCCCAGGCGCAGGAGCAGCAGCCCGCCTCAAATCCGTCGGAGCAGGCGAGCGGCACGGCGGCAAAGCCCGTCCCGCCTTCCGACAAGCAGTCCGCCGACGTTTACTATGATGGCCGCATTCCCACAGGCCCGATGGCCGCCGAAGCCGGTCCGCGCAAGGTCGACCCGCAACTCGAGCCCGCAAGCCAGCTGGTGATCGTCAAGAAAGCCTATGACGCAACCAATCCCGAAGCGTTGCTCGCTTCCGCCAACCGGGCGCTTCAGTTGAAGCGTTACGATTCGGCGCTCGAAATGTTTAGCCAGCTTTACGAGAAAAATCCGCGCGATCCCCGTATCCTGATGGGGAAAGCGGTCGCCCTGCAGAATTCAGGCATGGCGGATACGGCCATCAAAACCTATGAAGAGCTGCTGGATATTGCTCCCAATAACGCGGACGCCATGCTGAACATGCTGGGCCTGCTGCGTCAGCAATACCCGTCGGTGGCCCTGCGCCGCCTGCTGGATCTGCACGACAGGCACCCTAACAACCCGGGAGTCGCCGCGCAGGTTGGCATTACCCAAGCTGACCTTGGCAATCCTCAGGACGCCATGCGCTTTCTCGGCATAGCCTCGACGCTTGAGCCGCGCAACGCGCAGCACCTGTTCAACATGGCGATCGTCGCCGACCGCGCCGGTGATTTCAAAGGCGCGATAAAATATTATGAGCAGGCGCTTGAACTCGATGCCGTCTACGCGGGCGGCAGGAGCGTACCGCGGGAAACCATTTATGACCGGCTTGCGGTCCTCCGCAGGCGTTAAGGGCATAGCGTTGTGGACCTGGCGGCCCACGCCATTCATTTCGTCTTCGTTATTTTCACCGGACTGGTTCTGGGCAGCTTTGCGACAGCCCTGACATGGCGCGTTCCGCGCGGCATTCCGTGGGCCGCTATCGGGGGCAGGCAGAAGGAGTTTGCCCGTTCGCAATGCGTCTCTTGCCAAAAAACGATTCCAGTTCAGGATCTTGCACCCGTTTTCTCATGGATCGCTTTAAAAGGGAAGTGCCGCCATTGCGGCCACGCTATCGGCTGGCAATACCCGGCGATAGAAATCGTAACCCTGCTGGGCTGCCTTGGCGTTTACATGGTCTGGGGCTTTACCGCCCCGGCTTTCATTATAATGGCGGCCGTGCCGCTCCTGGTTGCGTTGCTGGCGATTGATCTGGAACACATGATTCTGCCGAACCAGCTTGTCGCCCTCGCGGCGGCGTTGGCCATTATTCTTATTGTGTATCAATATCTTGCATATGATGCCTCATTCGGTTTCGGGCGTCAGGCCCTGCAAAAACTGGCGGGAATGGCCGTTTTTGCCGGGGTCGCCTGGCTGATGGGCGCCGCGGTGGGTTTTTTGAAGAAAAAAGAAGCGCTCGGCATGGGGGACGTTAAATTCTTTGCCATGGCCGGCCTGTGGCTGGGGCTTGTCTATTTGCCATTTTTTCTTATTTTTTCGGGACTTATGGGTGTAATTTCAGGAATTGGTTACAGATACGCCTTAAAAAAAGAAATTTTTCCTTTCGGTCCCGCCCTTATTCTGGCCCTTTATGCGGGCCTGCTGCTGCAAGGGCTGGAAATCGTACCCTTTCTGGGGGTACAATGACTTTGTCAATCTGATCTATCGTCCTGATAGATAATTCAGTTCTGTTTACTTTCCGTTTGTACTTTTCAGTTAAAAATAAGGCAGATAGTTTTTCTGCGCGTGGAGGGATCCCTTGGACATAACGCAACTTCTTGCATTTACTATTCAAAATAACGCTTCGGACTTGCACCTGAGCCCGAAGAACCAGCCCGTCATCCGGGTCCACGGCGAGCTGAAGAGGGTGAAATCAGATCCCCTCGAAAGCGACGACATACGCTCGATGATTTATTCCGTGATGACGGAAGACCAGCGCTCCGAATTCGAGCGCGAGCTTGAACTGGACTTCGCCATCGCCCTCGGCGAAAAGGCGCGTTTCCGCGTCAACTCCTTCACGACCCGCACCGGCACCGCCGCGGTGTTCCGGGCCATTCCCTCGCTGATTCCGACGATGGAAGAACTGGAGCTTCCCCCGATCATGAGAAGGTTCGCCGAACTCGAAAAAGGCCTCGTCCTTGTGACCGGTCCCACCGGCTCCGGTAAGTCGACCTCGCTGGCCTCCATGGTTAATCACATCAATGAACGCGAAGCCTGTCACATCGTCACGATCGAAGATCCGGTCGAATTTTTCCACGTCTCGAAAAGAAGCCTCGTGAATCACCGCGAAATCGGCCAGGACACCAAATCTTTCGCCAAGGCGCTGCGCAGCTCCCTGCGGGAAGACCCGGATGTCATTCTGGTGGGCGAGATGCGCGACTATGAAACGATCTCTCTCGCATTGACCGCCGCGGAAACCGGCCACCTTGTCTTCGCGACGCTGCACTCGAACTCTGCGACCAAGACCATTGACCGTATCATCGACGTGTTCCCGACCGGGGATAAAGAGATGGTTCGCGCGATGCTGGCAAGTTCGCTGCAGGGCGTTGTCGCACAGACTCTGTTAAGACGCGCCGACGGCGCGGGCCGTATCGGCGCTTATGAAGTTCTTGTGGGCACGAATGCTGTCAGGAACCTGATTCGCGAAAACCAGGTCGCCCAGCTTTATTCGATGATCCAGACCGGCGCGCGCTACGGCATGGTGACCATGCAGGAAGCCATCGAAGCCTTGCTGGAAGAGGAAGTCATCAATAAGGAAGAAGCGCGCCGCGCTCTTCTCAAAACCACGGACGAGGAAGGCGACGACCGCGACGAGGACATCGCCTCGGCTGCCATCGGCGGCCAGCGCATGGAAGGCGGCGGCCGGGGTAAAAAAGTCGTCTCTGCTCATGCCGTCAGGGGCACTGGCGGTGACAGCGACGAGGGGTACTCGTTTTGAGCACACCCGTAGTCCTTCAATACTTCACGGCGATGAACGAGAGGGAGGCGAGCGACCTTTACCTTACCGTCGGCTTTCCTCCCACGCTGCGTATTGAAGGAGCGCTTGAGCCTATAAGGAAAGAACCTCTCTCCGTCGATGAAATCAACGATATCCTGTCTTCCGTTCTGACCAACCGGCAGCGCCGGGAATTCGAAACGCAGATGGAGCTGAACACCTCGCTCGATGTCGGCCCTTATGGGCGCTTCCGGGTGAACGTGCTGCGGCAGCGGCAAAATCCGGCCCTCGTTCTGCGCCGGATCATTTCAAAAATTCCGACCTTCGATCAGTTGCGCCTGCCGCGGCTGCTCGAAAGACTCTCCCTGGAGAAGAGGGGGCTTATTCTCGTGACGGGCATGACCGGCTCCGGCAAATCCACCACGCTCGCCTCGATGATCAACTACAGAAATCAAAGAGAGCAGGGGCACATCATCACCATTGAAGACCCCATCGAATATTTCCACGAGCATAACAAATCCGTCGTGACCCAGCGCGAAGTAGGGGTCGATACCGAATCCTACGGCATCGCGCTGAAGAACGCGCTGCGCCAGCGCCCCGACGTCATTCTCGTCGGCGAGGTTCGCGACCGCGAGGTTATGGACCAGGCGTTGACCGCCGCGGAAACCGGCCATCTTTGCCTAGCCACGCTGCACACGACCAACGCCTACCAGTCCATCGAGCGCATCGTGAATCTTTTCTCCGAGGACTTCCAGAACCAGGTTCGCCTCAACCTGTCCATGAACCTGCGGGCGATCATTTCCCAGCGCCTCGTTCCCTGTTCCAAGGGGGGCATGACGCTGGTCATCGAAGTCATGCTCAACCAGGGCCTCGTGCGCGAACTCATCCATACGGGCGACATCGGCAAGATCAAGGACGTCATGGAGCAGAACAACCAGATGGGCATGTGCACCTTCGACCAGTCGCTGGAGCGCGCTTACCGCGAAGGCCTCGTGACGGAAGAAACCGCGATCTCCTACGCCGACCAGCCGGGCGACCTCAAGATCAGGCTCAAGCAGATCGGCCTCACCAGTCAGGGCAAGGAAGTCCTGCGCGAAATGGATACATCCCTGCTTTCGATTCAGAAATAATCGCGCGTCCGAATCAATCTGGAAATAGCTGTTAATAAAAGAACCGGTGGACGAATTTTCGTCTATTGTGGATAACTTTTTTTTGTTATACCCTTGTTAATAAAGTTCGCTCACGCTTTCCCATACGTGACACCCAACCCACCGGACGGTAAAAAACATGTTTGATTTGAAAAAGATTTCGGGCGCAACACGTACCTCGCTGGTGGCGCTAGGCTTCGTCGCCTCCAGCATCGCGCTGACAGGCTGTGATCTCACGCGCAACCAGATGAAAACGGACAGGGCCGCGCATCTGGAGTTCCAGGATTTCCGGGACAGTCTTGCCTCACGCCTTCCCATGGCGGAGCAGCAGGCCGAGAGCGGGACGGACAGCAAAATCCCCTCGCTACAGCCCTATGTGGCGCAGCCCTCCGAGAATCTTCAGCCGATGCCGCTGGTCTCCATCGCGGTGAACCAGACCGTTCCTCTGCGCGACGCGCTGTTTGAACTCGCGAAGCAGGCCAATTACGACGTGGAGCTCGATCCCCGCATCACGGGCTCGATCATCTTCACCGCGAAGGAAAAGCCTTTCGATCTGGTCATCAAGCGCATCGCCGAAATATCCGGCCTGCGCTATAAGTTCACCGACGATGTCCTGCGCGTCGAACTCGATACGCCGTACACGAAAACCTATAAAATCGATTACCTGAGCTTTGTCCGGAGAAACACCAGTTCCATCCGCAACGACATCGCCGTCGTGACAGGTTCTGGCACGAACACCGGCTCCGGATTCGAAGCCGCGAACGAGAGCGAGGCCAATTTCTGGGCCGAGCTTGAAACGAATCTTACGCAGATTCTGGGCGTGACGTTATCGCGGGGCGGTCTCAAGACCGCCGCCGATCCGCAGATCACGGCCGTTCAGCAAAACCCGGCCCCCGTTGAGCCCGTCGTGGTCGAGGGCGAAGCGGGTGGTGAAGGCGCTCCCGTCATCCAGACCCAGGCCCCGCAAGCGACGCTTCAGGTCAATTCTCTCCCCTCCACCGATCCGAACGCCGCGGCTACCAACCAGTATGGCAGGACGCAGGATCAGGATCCCACCAAGGCCAGCTTCTCGATCAACAAGCAAAGCGGCATGGTTTCCGTTTACGCTTCCGAGCGCCAGCATGAGGAAATCCGTGAGTATATGACGGAACTCAAGCGCTCTTCCACCGCGCAGGTTCTCATCGAGGCGAAAATCATGGAAGTTTCGCTGAGCGATGAATACAACACCGGCATCGACTGGAGCCGCGTCGCCATCGGCGACAAGGCGACCCTGCTCGATATCGCCCTGCCGATCCAGCCTTTCCTTGATGCCGACGCGGCGCCGACGAACGGTGTCGCCTTTACGATGGGCGGTAGCGACGTCAGTGTCGTCATAAACGCGCTCTCGCAGTTCGGCACGGTTCGCGCGCTGGCGAGCCCGCGCCTGACGGTTCTGAACAACCAGTCCGCCGCGCTTAACGTCGCGCAGAACCTGGTTTATTTCGAAGTCGAAATTGAAACCTCGCAATCGCAAAGCAGCACGACGACCAATATCGACAGTGAAATCCGCAACGTTCCCGAAGGCATCCTGATCAACGTCCAGCCCTCGATCAATCTTGACGACAAGACTGTCTCGATGGCGATCCGGCCGACGATCACGAATGTCGAGCAGTTCCAGTCCGATCCGGCCGTTGAAATCCAGGCCGCCGCGCTCGGCGTCAACGTCACCAGCAACGTTCCGGTGGTGCAGGTGCAGGAATTCGACTCGGTCATCAGCATGAACTCCGGCCAGGCCATGCTGATGGGCGGGCTGATGCAGGACAGGGAGCGGACCACCGAGCAGGGCGTGCCGATCCTTTCGGAAGTGCCCTTTATCGGCGAGGTGTTCCAGTCGCACGTCGACCATATTCAAAAGACGGAACTTGTCGTCTTCCTGAAAGCGACCATCGTCGAGGGCGGCAACAACATCCACAACACCGACCGCGAGCTCTACAAGATGTTCTCGCAGGACCGCCGCCCGCTCGACCTGTAATTGCTGAAAACAAAATCCATAAATCAGCGGGCCAAAAGCCCGCTGATTTTTTATTCCGTCCATTTACCCCTCTCCCATTGGGCGAGGGATTTTGCTAAACTATTCCGGACCAACAACCGGAACAGCTTTCATGCTCTCACCCCCCGTCATAAAATACGCCCTGACCGCTGCCATCCGCGACCGCCTGATTCTCTCCATGTTCCTGCTGATGGCGGTAGGGGCGAGCCTCGCGATTTTCCTCGGCTCCGCCGCCATCACCGAATCCGACCAGTTCGCCGTGGTGTTCGCGGCTGGCGGCCTGCGCTTTGCCGGCGCCGCCGGGCTCGTCCTGTTCATCGTGTTTTACCTGCGCCGCTCTTTTGAATCAAAGGACGTCGAATTCCTGCTCTCCCGCCCGGTAAGCCGCGTTTCCTTCGTGCTCTCGCACTCCGCCGCCTTTACGATTCTGGCGACCGTGATCGCTTTCTTTGTTGTGCTGACCGTCTGCGCCCTCGCGCCGAAGGCCGTCGGCATGGGCCATATGCTGTGGGCGGCGAGCCTGCTGGTCGAATACATCATCATCGTCAATGTCGCCCTGTTCTTCGGCATGGTTCTGCCGAGCGCCGCCGCCGGCTCGCTGGCCGTTTTCGCGCTCTATCTTTTAGCCCGCATCATCGGCCAGATCCTCGGCACCATCCACGCCGGCATGAGCATGACCGGCTTCAACGTCCTCAGCAACACGATGCACGTCATATCCCTGATCGTCCCGCGCCTCGACCTGATGGCGCAGACAACATGGCTGATCTACGGCCCCGGCGACATAAGCTTCGTCTTCATCCTGGTGCAGGGCGTCACCTATTCCGCCCTCGTCATCCTCGCCACCCTCGTCGACCTGACGCGCAGGCAGTTCTAAAAAAGACTAACCACGAAAGCACGAAAACACGAAATTTTTTGAACTCCGCGCGAAGCGCGAAAGAATAACTCGACCCGAAAACCTGCGGCGCTTTTTTAAAAAACTTCGTGTTTTCGTGCTTTCGTGGTTAAACTTTTCTTATTCGTGTCCATTCGTGGTAAAAAAACCTTTCTTCTTCGCTCCTTCGCGTCTTCGCGGTAAAATAAAAACCATGCAGCGCATAACGATCTTCACCCTCTGCGTCCTCGCCTTCCTCGTCCACACCGCGTTCTCGATAAGCGCGTGGGGGATCAAGCCCTCGTGGGCCAACGTCCCCCCGGTGCCCACCGAGGAATCCGCCGCCATGATGGCCCTGGGCGATGAGCAGCTCGCCTACCGCATGATCGGCCTCACCATCCAGAATCTCGGCGATATCGGCGGTAATATCACGCCGCTCTACCAGTATAATTTCGACCGCCTCGGCCGCTGGTTCTTTCTCGAAGACAGGCTCGACATGCGCTCGAACTTCATCCCGTTCCTCGCCGCCTATTATTTCGGCGGCTCGCAGGAACCGGAAGACCTCGGCCCCATCATCGAATATCTCTCCGTGATCGGCCAGCGCCCGTACACCGATAAATGGCGCTGGCTCGCCCACGCCGTTTACCTCTCGCGCTTCCGGCAGCACGACCTCGACAAGGCGATGGGCCTCGCCCACGTCCTCGCGGGCATGTGGCAACCCGGCATGCCCGCGTGGGTGCGCCAGATGCCCGCCTTCGTCTCCCTGCAGCAGGGCGACAAGGTAGCGGCCTACGCCTTCCTGATGTCGCTCCTCAAGGACGAAAGCCAAAACATGCACCCCAACGAAGTGAACTTCACCGTCGGCTACATCTGCGAACGCCTCCTCGACCCGGCAGAAGCCGCGAAACACCCCTTGTGCAATCCGAAAAAAGAAAACTGAACCGCCAGGACGCAAAGACGCCAAGTCAAGGCGCGAAGCGCTTAAAAAATGAAACGCAAAGTACGCGAAGTCGCGCAAAGTATATCGCGTCTGTTGCCTTCATTCCGGAAAAACTTTGCGTTACTTTGCGTACTTTGCGTTTCAAAAAAGCCTGCGGCGCGGGCTTCTTTGACTTGGCGTCTTTGCGTCCTGGCGGTTCAAAAACCCTGCGTTGTGCCTATCCCCGTTTCTCTATAAAATGCCGACTCATGGACCATATCCGCTTTTCCATTCCCGAACTCTTCTCCCTCCTGGGCGTCGCCCAGTGCGTCTATTTGCTGGTCTACATGCTGTTTCGCGCGGGCGACGTGCGCCGCGCCGCGATTCCCTTTATTTATTTCCTCGTCATCGGCGCCGCCTTCTTCCTCGATTTCGCGCAGCGCTTCATCGGCGAACTGACCGCCTATTATGAAATATTCCGATGGTTCGCCTGGTTCATGGGCCCGCCGCTCAGCGTGCTGCTCATCGTCCAGGTCGCCCGCATCCGCGAGGTTCCCGGCCCCGGCAATTTCTGGGTGCTGTTCCTGACGCCGCTCGCCTATGTCGTCTCGGTGTTCCTCTCGCTGCGCCATCCCGAATGCATGTTCCCCGACCGGTGCGAAGTGCTTCACGAATGGCTGGTCATAACCGGCCTCGTCGCCGGCGCGGTCAGCATGCTGACCATCTGGGCCATCAGCGGCATGATGAACGAGCTCTACCGCGAAAAAACCGGCAAGGACCGCTACTGGCTGATTCTCACGCTCATTTTCGTGAACCTGTTCTTCCTCGCGATGGAACTGGCGACGCTCACGCCGATGGTCGCCCCGTCCGACATCGTGATGATTCGCACCGTCCTCGGCCTCGGTCTTGTTTATCTTGCCAGCACCAGCCTGTTCCGCATCTACCCGCAGGCCCTCGTGCTGCTCCCCAGAGGCGAAAAGGGGGAAGGGGGGATGAGCGAAGCCGACCTCGCGCTCGCCCGCAAAATCGAGCGGCTGCTCGACATGGACAAAATCTACCACGAACCGTCCTACGGCCGCGCCGAGCTCGCCCGCGAACTGGAAACCCCGGAAACCATCATTTCCAGAATTATTAACGCCCATTTCGGCAAAAGTTTTCCCCAGCTTTTGAATGAGCGGCGGGTGGAAGACGCAAAGCGCCTGCTGCGCGAAACCGACGCCTCCGTCAAAATCATCGCCGAGGAAGTAGGATTCAATTCCACCGCCTCCTTCAACCGCGTCTTCCGCGACCTGACCGGCCAGTCCCCCAGCGAATATCGCAGCGGCAAATCCTGAGCGCCGCAGGCAAAGAAGTTTTAACCGCCAAGGCGCAAAGACGCCAAGTTCGCGATATCTTGGCGTCTTTGCGCCTTGGCGGTTAAAACTTCTTTATTTAAAAGTTTAAACGAAGCAGGGAAGCCAAGGGAAGTACACGAAAAGGGATTCAATCTTCTTCGTGAACTTCTCTTGACTTCCCTGCTTCGTGTTAACCCTTCTTATCCGGCTTATCTGTGTTCATCTGTGGCAAAAAACCCTCCTCAATAAAAACAATTTACCTAAAATTTTAGCTAAATCCCTGTTATCACAATAAAATCAGACACGTACGTACACCCCCCTCTCACTTTGTTTTTATGAACATACAACTTGTTTGTTTAAGCCTTCCCCTTGATTTTCTTAATGTTTCATTCACAAAAAAACTGCAAGCTGAATAAAGAAATGGGAGTGTTCCGTCCCGGTTTTGCGTGTATAATCGACGCAGCCAGTTCTGGCATTCCTTGCTTTTTATTAACAAAAAACAAGTTACCAAGTTCAACCAACTGAAGGAGATGGAGATGGGTAAATCAAGAGTTAAAACGGACCGTCAGGCGGGCCGTTGCCGCGCCGTAGCGAAAGAGGCGGGCCGTTGCCGCGCCGTAGCGAAAGCGGAGGCGGGTTTCACGCTCGTCGAACTGGCCGTGGTTATGATCATTATCGGCCTGCTGATCGGCGGCATCCTGAAAGGCCAGGAACTGATCGCCAACGCGCAGATCACCGGAACGGCTTCGGCCATTAAAGGTATTGACGCCGCGACGACGACATTCCGCGATACCTACGCGGCAATGCCGGGGGATATGATTAACGCAAACACTAGATTGCCATCATGTACTGGTGATTGCATCGTTGCCGGTGGCAGTACTGGCAATGGGCGTGTGGATACTACGCAAATCAACGCTGCTCCCGGAGCCGAAAACATTGCATTCTGGCAACAGCTTTCGGCGGCAGATTTGATTACAGGTATTGATCCTGCTCGTGGAAACACTTGGGGTGGAAACTACCCGTCCGCACCCATTACCGGCGGTTTTCATGCCGGCTTTTGGGCAGGCGGTGCTCTTGGTGCTAATACCGCCAACGGCGGAGCGAGGCCTGGTCATTATCTGGCGTTAAATAATACTCCTAATGCTGCTCCTACCGGCACGGCTTTGAGCGCTACGCAGGCAGCAAGAATTGATCGTAAGCTGGATGATGGCGTCGGTAACACGGGTAGTATTTTCCCGATTAATGGAACAACAGCTTGCTCCAACGGTACGGGTGTTTACCAAGAAGCAACGGGTGGCGCGGTTTGCGACCTGTTCATCCGCTTCCAGAACTAAACCGGATTTAAGTTAAACGGAAAAAGGCCCCGCCACCGGGGCCTTTTTTCTTTCCGTCCCTTTCTTCCCTCTCCCGGCGGGAGAGGGCAACGAAGCTTGCCCTGCAAAGCCCCTTGGCGAAGCAGGGCTTAGCGGAGTGGGTGAGGGGTTACGGTGCTGAATAGTTACCACCGTAACCCCTCACCCAGCTACGGCTAGGCGCTGAAGAAGCGCCAAGCCTCCGCATCCCTCTCCCGCAGGGAGAGGGGGAAATCACTTCCTCGTCACCGCCCGCTCCAGCGCTTCGCGAATGAACCGCTGATACGGTATCCCGCGCTTCTTCGCATGTTCCTTCAGCGCGGCCAGCAGCGAATCCGGCACCCGCATATTGATGCGCGCTTCTTTCTTTTCGAACTCGAAATGCATGGGTTTGAAACCGGACAGGTCGTATTCGCTCAGGTCGGCTTCATCGACGAAGCGCTCGGCTTCCTCGTCCGTCCTGAGTAAAGGCATCTTTTTCAGTTTCTTAGTTTTTCGTTTGTCTTTCATAGTGGCTTACCTCTCGTTGATGCATATAACGGGCGCTGACGGGCCGGATCAGGGTATTCTCGCCGCGCTGCCGGATCGTGAATGCGACCAGCAGCCATCGTCCCGATCTTGTTCGTCCGATGGCCCGCAGACGCTGCTCTTTCAAGGAGTGATGGGAATCGGCATAAATACCGGGCCCATCATGAAACAGTTCTTCAATTTCTTCACGCAAAACCCCATGCTTCGCGCATTTAGGCCAATTGCCGTCATCCCATTCAAATCCGGAACTTATAATACCAGTATGCATAAATGTATGTACATTTGTCAACAATTTAACTTTTTACGCGAAGTGCCGGGGTCACGAAGAACAAAACTCCGCTTCTCCGGCTCTCCGCGTAAAAAACCTTCTACGCCGCCTTCTTCCCCCCAACCGCATCCGCCACGCCCTTCAGCAGATCGAGCGGCATCGGCAGCACCACCGTCGCGCCCTTCGCGTTCGTGAACTCGCCCAGCGTGCCGAGATACCGAAGCTGCATCGTCTCCGGCCTTTGCGCCAGTATTTTCGCCGCCTCGTCGAGCTGCTTCGCCGCCTGGAATTCGCCTTCCGCGTTGATGATCTTCGCCCGCCGCTCCCGCTCGGCCTCGGCCTGCTTCGCGATGGCGCGCACCATGCTGGGGTCTAGATCGACATGCTTGATCGCGACATCCGTCACCTTGATCCCCCAGCCGTCGGTGCGCGCGTCCAGCATTTCCTGGATATCCTTGTTAAGCTGGTCGCGCTTGGAAAGCATGTCGTCCAGCTCATGCTTGCCGAGCACCTCGCGCAAAGTCGTCTGCGCAAGCTGGCTCGTCGCCTGCATGAAATCCTCGACCCTGTTGACGGCGAAGGCGGGGTCCACCACGCGGAAATAAACCACCGCGTTGACCTTGACCGAAACGTTGTCGCGCGAAATCACATCCTGCGAAGGAATATCCTCGGTGCGGATGCGGATATCCACCATCGTCATCGTCTGCAGCGCGGGGACGACAAGCTGGATGCCGGGATTGCGGCTGCCCGAATATTTGCCGAGCGTATAAACGACCCCCCGCTCATATTCCTTGACGATCCTGAACGACGCGACAACGACAATAACGGCGATTACAAAAATGACGGCGATGAATTGCATGACAGACTCCTTACGATTAAAATTTTTTACCACGAATGAACGCGAATGAACTCTAATCAAAAAATCGTCATCCCGGCGAAAGCCGGGACCCATAGGATCTATCCGTTCCATCGTATGGATCCCGGCTTTCGCCGGGATGACGATTCAAGAGAAATTCGTGCTTATTCGTGTTCATTCGTGGTAAAAAATCCTTACTCCACCGTCCTGATCTTGATCTCCAGCCCCTCAACCTTGCTCACCAGAACCTCATCGTCTTTTTTCAAATCATACGTCTCATCCGAAAACGCGCTCCATATTTCGCCCTGCACCCGCACCCGGCCCTTGACGCCGCTCCATTCCACGATCTGCGCCGTGCCGCCGACCATGCTCTCCGGCCCGGTGCTGATCTTCTGCTTGTAAACTTTGGCCGTCAGGTACGCGGTCAGGCCGACGGCGGCAAGGCCCGCGAACGCGATCCCCCAGATCACGCCCCAGTTGAACCACCCCGGCATGCTTCCCGCCTCGAACATGATCGCCGCCCCTGTGACCAGCGCGGCGACGCCGCCAAGCCCGACGATCCCGAACGTGGGCAGAAAAGCCTCCGCAACGATAAGGGCGATTCCCAGCAGTATAAATGCCGCGCCCGTCGTGCCGCCGCCTACCTGCGGCATGTGCCTGACCTTGGCGTTGGGGATTCGGGAAAATTCGTCGAACAATTTCTGCATGTCGCGCTCGTCCCGCTGCGCCTTGTCCGCTTCCGCCTTCGCGGGCTCGTGAGCGCCGTTCGTGGTGAAGAAGTGAGCAGAGGGAGCGGAGCCTTCACTGGCGAAGGCAGATGGGAACAAAAGGAAAAGAGATAAAACTACGGCCAGCAGCAGCCGCAAAACTCCCCCCTTGATCCCCCCGCTTGCGGGGGGAAGGGAGCGAAGCGGAAAGGGGGGAGGGACGCCGGTCAAGCAGCCACCGCCTTCTTGCTGTCAAGCGAGCGTATCAGCGCATCCCCCATCGCCGCCGTGCTGATAACCGTGCAGCCGCCCGAAGCAATATCCGCCGTGCGCAGCCCTTCCGCCAGCACGTCCTGCACCGCTTGTTCGATCCTGTCGGCAACGTCGCCCCGGTCGAAGGAATAACGCAGGCACATCGCGAAACTCAGGATCATCGCCAGCGGGTTGGCCTTGCCCTGTCCCGCGATATCGGGGGCGGAGCCATGCACCGGTTCGTACAGCGCATGCTTGCCGGAGCCGAGCGAGGCGGACGGCAGCATCCCCAGCGACCCGGTCAGCATCGCCGCCTCGTCCGAAAGAATGTCGCCGAACAGATTGTCGGTGACGATCACATCGAACTGCCGCGGGTTGCGCAGCAATTGCATCGCGCAGTTGTCCGCGTACATATGCGAAAGCTCGACGTCCTTGTACTCTTCCTTGTGCAGCTTCGTCATTTCCTCGCGCCACAGCTTGCCGGATTCCATGACATTGGCTTTCTCGGCGGAGCACACCTTGTTGCCGCGTTTGCGGGCAAGTTCGAACGCGGCTTTGCCGATGCGCCTGATTTCCCATGTGGAATAAACCTGCGTGTTGAACGCCCGCCGCTCGCCGTTGTTAAGATTCTCGATCCCCCGCGGCTCGCCGAAATAAACTCCTCCGGCCAGCTCGCGCACGATCAGGATATCAAGCCCGCGCACCACCTCGGGCCGCAGCGTGCTCGCATCGATCAGCGCGTCGAACACGATGGCCGGGCGCAAATTCGCGAACAGGTCCAGCTCCTTGCGCAGCCGCAAAAGCCCCGCCTCGGGCCGGATCGCGTAATCCACCGCATCCCATTTCGGCCCGCCGACCGCGCCCATCAGCACCGCGTCCGCGCTGCGGCACGTCTCCAGCACATCGTCCGCCAGCGGCGTTCCGTATTGATCGATCGACGCGCCGCCGATCCGGTCTTCCCACATCTCAAAGGCCACATTCGCCCGCCGCTCCAGCCAGCCAATGACCTTTTTGACCTCTTCCATCACATCAGGGCCGATCCCGTCGCCGGGGAGAATAACAAGCTTATGAGTCATTTTTATAAATCCTTTTTTGGAACCGCCAAGGCGCCAAGACATTAAATTATTTCTTCTTGGTGCCTTGGCGTCTTGGCGGTTAAATTATTCACTTCCATAGCCACGATTTTTCAGTTTTATTCTTTTTCTCATAGGCGGCAATCGCGCCTTCCTTCTCCAGCGTCAACCCGATATCGTCCAGCCCGTTCAGCAAACACCGCTTCCGGAACGGATCGACTTCGAAACTGAAAACATTATTCCCCGCCGTCACCTGCTGCTTTTCAAGATTGACAGTGACCGGCTCCGACGGAAACTCCGTCGCCCGCGCCATCAGCGTATCGACTTCCTTTTGCGTCAGCACCAGCGGCAAAATCCCGTTCTTGAAACAGTTATTATAAAATATATCCGCATAACCCGGCGCGATCACGCAGCGCAGTCCGAAATCCAGCAGCGCCCACGGCGCATGTTCGCGCGAGGAGCCGCAGCCGAAATTCGCCCCCGCGATCAAAATCTGCGCGCTCCGGTAAGCCGCCTTGTTGAGCACGAAATCCGGCTTCTCCGCGCCGCCTTCGTCATAGCGCATGTCGTTGAACAGATTGACGCCCAGCCCCGTGCGCTTGATGGTGCGCAGGAACTGCTTCGGGATAATCATGTCGGTATCGACATTAATCATCGGCAGGGGGGCGGCGACAGCCGTAAGGGTGGTGAATGCTTTCATAGACAAAGAGTATAAAAGGATTTTCAGAAGAGCCTATAAAAAATTTATTTACATATATTACATTCTACGCCGTTTCCGCCAGCTTCATCGCGGCGAAAGCCTCGAACATATCCATGTCGTACATGGCGGCGCCCTTGGATTCGCGCATGCGGCTGAGTACGCCGCTCACGGTAATGTCCCGCTTGCCGAAATGCGGCCGCGCGATGCTGTAGCCGTCAAAGCTCTCGATGATGCAGGCAAGCCGCACCGGCGCGGATAACTCATCCCCCGTCTTGCCCAGAAACCCGCCGCCGTCCATCTGCTCGTGATGGTTCAGCATGATGTCCTTCATCAGGTCGATGAACGGATGCGAAACCCCCGCCAGCCCCTTGTCGGCGATGCTGATGCCCAGTTCCGTATGGCTGCGCCGTAATGTTTTTAAATCGTTCTCGGGTTTTTCAATCGTATCCCATATATGCAGCGGCAAAAGCTTCTTGCCGATATCGTGCGGCAGCATGGCAAGATATAGATTCTCCGCGGCCGGATCGGAAAGCCCCATATGCTTTGCCGTCCTGCGCATGTCCTCCGCCACGCGGCGCGCATGATCGTGGAAGTAATAGGTCATGTGATAGGAGGAGGGGAGGTTCTCGGCGACCCACGCCTCGCGCTTCGCATCGAACGATTTCAGCGCCGCCATCTGCTCATCGATAAACGCCCTGACCTTCGCCGCCGTTTCCGGATCGTCGTCGAGTGTGAAATCATCGGGCCAGAGATTCTGCATGGAACCTATTATACCTCAGACTGCTTTCCCCGCGAAAGCAGTCAGATTCATGGCGCCGGGGCCACGGCCTTGACCGGCTGCATGTGCGCAAGCTGCGCGGGCGGCTCCGGCGTCCTGATAAGCAAATCTTCATCCGCTATGTCCGCCTTGAGCCACAGATACTCCGCGAGATTGACCGGAATGCCGCCCGGCGGATTGCAATGGTCTTTCGCCGCGTTCGCATCGAGCAGGTAAACGAGATAATGCACCCCGCGCACCGTGTCGATTTTCGGCGCCTTATCGCCTTCCTTTGAATGGCTGTGGAACACGCCTTTCAGCCCGCTCGCCGTCGGGTTCCACAAAAGCCAGTATTGCCCGATATCCGGCCTGGTAAGCACCTTGTCGAACAGCCGCTCCAGCGCTCGCCCTTCCGGCGTGCCGGTATTGGGCTTGATGCGGAATGAACCCTGGCTGTGGCCGTCGGTAATGAAATGGGCATTGTCCTTGGGCGCAGCCGTATCCTGGCCGGCCTTTTTGCTCAGCCGCAACCACACTTCGGGTTTTTTCCCCGGCTCTTCCTTGAAATGACAATAAACCGCAATCGGCTCTCCCGGTTCCATGCCAAGCAGTTCTTCGGGTTTCAGCGCAGGGATCACCCGCGCGATTTCCGCCGCAAGTTTTTCCTTCGCTTCCTCGAACTCTTCCATGCGCCTGACATACTGCTGAACGCAGGACAGACTCGCGCCCCCCGCGATGAACACTTTATATGTATGGTCCTTGATCCCCTCCAGCCTGACGCTGTGCTTCGCCGGGTCGAAATCGGCGGGCAGGGAAGTCCCGGCCTTGTTCTGCGTCAGCAGGGGCGGGCTCAGATAGCCGATTCCCTTATGAACAAGATCGCCGAAATCGGTGGTGTAAATCTCATCTTCGGGCACTGTTACGGCGCATGTCGGAATGTGATGTTCGTTCTTGTAATCGTTGGGGCAGAGCATGAAATACCGCTCCGCGGCGTCCGAACAAACGATATGCGGATAATGATTATAGGCGCGCGGGTGTCCGCCGGTATGCTGCTCGATCTGTACCGCGGGAGTATCAAGACGGAGCCGCCGGACAAGATCGGGGCGCTCTTTCTTTATTTTATCCATGACCTCGCGCCGCAACAGATTGCTATCGCGCGGATGCATGAATCTGTTTTTGTGGCTGCGGCTGACAGGATTGTCCTTGATAAGCTTTTCTTCCAGCGCCGCAAGCTCTTTCACGGCATCCGCCGAACTGCCAAGCAGCTCATAAACGGCATAATAAGTATGTAACCCGGTCATCGGCGCTCTCCCTGTTTATTTTCCGTCATGAGAACACACGCCGCGCCGGACGGTCAACCGGCAAAAAGTTTGGCTGGATTTTTCGGAAAAACTATTTATAACCATAATTAATTAAAACCGGGGAGATTGAAAATGAGAAACCTGCGTTCTGCTTACCGCGCCATGCTGGGGGTTCCGTTCCTGCTGGGAACGTTGCTTGTCCTGCTCCCGCTGCAAGCCTACGTCATCGGCCCTGTGTTCAAAAACGAAAATCTGGTGCCGCGCATGGTCAATTCCGGCATCCGGCGCCTGCCGAACTCGTAGCTCCCGGCCAGACGGAAATAAGGAAAGCGCCGATTGTTCCGGGGTAGAGCTTCCAAAACTGCTTTTCCAGATTTAACCACGAAAACACGAAAACACGAAAAAGCCGCGCCGAAGGCGCAATTATATTTTGACCACGAATGGACACGAATAAACTCGAATAATTCGTGCTTATTCGTGTCCATTCGTGGTCAAAAACCTTATTGACTGGCGCTATGCTTTTTTCGTGTTTTCGTGTTTTCGTGTTTTCGTGGTTAAACTTGAGAAAACAGATACCGGGTTGTCCAGGGAGAGGGCAAAAATGATTTGTTTTACGGCCCGGAAGATCCGGATGGCCGGGGCTGCTCCGTCCGCAGCAGGATCGGATCCTTGCTGACGATGGGAACGCTGCCCCCGTGCGGGATAAAAAGAATCCGCTCAAGCCCGATGGCTTCTTCTTCGCTCATTTCTATCCCGTCTTCGGGAATGAAATGGCCTGCTACTAATTGAAGATTTTCCCCCTTCTTATACCCGACGGGGCAGTACATATAAAATTCGTCCCTGCCGCTGGAAGGATGCGCGAAAATTTCCGGATAAGTGGCATAAGCGCGGACTTGTCCGCTTTCATCCCCGCCATATTCCAGCACCGGCGATTTCTGCCCCAGAATTTCCGCAAGCTTATGTATCTCTTCCATGGGGGCTTTTATGCCGGACTCCGAAATCTCAATGGAGCGCCGGATCGCCTGCTCGCTTTTTCCTGTCAGCCTGTACCAGACGCGATTCATGTGGCCTCACAATTCCCTGACATCCGTCAGTTTCCCCGTAATCGCCGCCGCCGCCGCCATCGCGGGGCTCATCAGGTGTGTGCGTCCGCCGCGCCCTTGCCGCCCTTCGAAATTGCGGTTGGACGTCGAGGCGCAGCGCTCTCCCGGCTCCAGCCTGTCCGCGTTCATCGCCAGGCACATCGAGCATCCCGGCTCGCGCCAGTCGAACCCGGCCTCGATGAAAATTTTATCGAGGCCTTCCGCCTCCGCCTGTTCTTTCACAAGTCCGGAACCGGGGACGATCATCGCGTAAACATTGTTCGCGACATGGCGTCCTTTCGCGATCTCCGCGACCGCGCGCAGATCTTCAATCCGCCCGTTGGTGCACGAACCGATAAACACCTTGTCGATGCCGACATCCTGAAGGCGCGTCCCCGGTTTCAGTCCCATGTAATCGAGCGCGCGCTCCATCGATTTGCGCCTGCTCTCGTCCGCCGCTCCGGCGGGATCGGGCACCGATCCGGTAATCGGCAGAACGTCCTCGGGACTGGTTCCCCACGTCACCAGCGGAACGATGCTCGCGGCATCGAGCGTAATTTCTTTATCGTAGCGCGCGCCGTCATCGCCGGGCAGCGTCTTCCAGTACGCAACCGCCTCATCCCACGCTTTTCCTGTCGGCGCCATCGGCCGGCCTTTCAGATAAGCGAATGTCTTTTCATCCGGCGCGATCAGCCCCGCGCGCGCGCCGCCCTCGATCGTCATGTTGCAAACCGTCATGCGCCCTTCCATCGACAGGCTGCGCACCGCGTCGCCCGCGTATTCGATGACATGTCCCGTTCCGCCCGCCGTGCCGATTTTGCCGATGATCGCAAGCACCATGTCCTTCGCCGTGACGCCGACGGGCAGGGCGCCGTTCACCGTGATGCGCATATTTTTTGCCGGTTGCTGGATCAGCGTCTGCGTCGCCAGAACATGTTCGACTTCCGAAGTCCCGATGCCGAAGGCGAGCGCGCCGAACGCGCCGTGCGTCGCCGTATGTGAATCGCCGCACACAATTGTCGTGCCCGGCAGGGTGAATCCTTGCTCGGGCCCTATGATATGCACGATGCCCTGCCGCTTGTCCGCCATGTCGAAAAGCTGCACGCCGAACTCGTTGCAGTTCGCGGTCAGCGTCTCGACCTGTATGCGGCTGTCTTCTTCCTTGATGCCTTCGCTACGGTCGCTGGTCGGCACGTTATGGTCGGCGACGGCAAGCGTCCCCGCGATATTGCGCACCTTGCGCCCCGTCGCTCGCAGCCCTTCAAACGCCTGCGGCGAGGTCACTTCATGGACGAGGTGCCGGTCTATGTAAATAAGGCAAGTCCCATCCTCGGCCCTGTCCACCAGATGGTCGTCCCAGATTTTTTCAAACAATGTGCGCGGTTTGGTCATGTAAAAATATATAACCGCCCGTATCCGCGAAGTCGAGTCATGCAAAATTAAGTGTCATCCCGGCGAAAGCCGGGATCTGGTAAAAGCAAACTCCGACCAGATCCCCGCTTTCGCGGGGATGACATAATGGTGGTTGTGTTCACAATTGATTAACCATCAATTTATATAATGGGGCTGCACCGTTTCTTTTCGCGGTGCAACAAGGGAGGCAATTGCATGGCCGTTGAGGCTCTGAAACAGGATAACTGCGACAAAGGCATAAATGCCGCTTTTATGAGTAACCACCGGGGCGAGGTATGTATCGCTTTCTCCGACCCCGTCTACGCGCGGGCGGATACCATCCTGCTGGACCGGCAAAGCCGGGCCATCCATGTGGTCATCCACCAGAGTTCGTTCTTCATCAGCCATGTCTCCGAAGCCATGGCCAGCGCCTTTGAGAATAACAAACAGGCGTTGCTGACCGCCATTCGTCCGGACGGCAGCCTGCTCGAACTCTTCGCGCCGATTGAAATCGGCAATGCTTAATAAAGACTGCGGCGAATACATAAAAAATTAACAAATTAACGATACAGTTGAACAGACTGGTTTCACGAGGAATACAAGATGGTGTCAGAAAAATTCAATGCTTTTGCCAAGGACGGCCCCGTAACCGTCGAAAACGCAGGCGGCCCCACATTGCAAGATTTACATGCGGCGTCCGAATTGACTCATAAGCCCGGACAGCCCGCTCCTAAAGTTTAGTCTTTGGTTGGACAAGTAGCGTGGCCCCCCGGCGGTCACCGGGGGGCCAAAACTTTTTCAGCACCTTTCAATCAAAGAACGTCATGGCCCGACTTGTTCGGGCCATCCATGGAAAATACAGGATAAATCGGTGTTTGTGGCGATGAACCACCCGGACAAGCCGGGTGGTGACGGTTGATAGAATTTCGGGGTAGGGAACCGGGTTCTCGGAATTACTCCTTCGCCGGTTTTTCCTTCTTCACCTTCGGCGCTTTTTCCGCTTTCGGCGCGGCTTTCTTGTCCGCCTTCTTCGCCTTGGCTTCCTTCTTCGCGGCTTTCTTCACTTCGCGCTCTTCGGCTGCTGCTGCGGCGGCTTCTTCAAGGCCGTGGCCGGTCGTGCGCTCGGTAATGCGGGCAGCCTTGCCGCGCAGGTCGCGCAGGTAGTAAAGCTTCGCGCGGCGCACTGAACCGCGGCGCACCAGCTCGATGCTCTCGATCCGGGGGCTGAACAGCGGGAATACCCGCTCGACGCCTTCGCCGTAGCTGATTTTGCGCACCGTGAATTTCGCGTTCACGCCTTTGCCGCCCTTGGTGATGCAAAGGCCTTCATAAGCCTGCACCCGTTCGCGGTCGCCTTCGCGGATTTTCACGTTGACTTTAACTGTGTCTCCGACCGAAAAGGCCGGGATCTTGCTGTTTTCCTGAAGCAGCCCAAGCTGTTTTGCTTCAAATTTCTGGATCGTGTTCATCGTCTTCTTCCTTTTTCCCTTATCGGAACCCGAAATCGGCTTAAAACCGGCGGTTCGCTTGTCTTTTTCATGGGGTGTCCTTATTAAAGAACACGGCTTTTTACAGTCAAATCGTCCAAAACGCAAGGAATTTATTGGGGAAAACGGGGTCCCCGGTAATATTATTGCTTATTCCTGAGACACGGCATTTTTACAGAATTTCCTGTTGAGTCTTCCTTTTTCATATGCTGATGTAAGTCATAATCAAAAAAATCAGGGAGTACTGAGTATGAAGCTTTCCACAGCCATCGCGGGCATTTTTATAATTGTTGCTTCCGCCGGAATGGCGGCGGCGCAGGAAACCGAACCGGCCATGCCCGGCGAAGCGTGCAGCGCCTGGCTGGAACAGGGGAACGAAGAGGAAAGCTGCAAGGCTTCGCTGGCATTCTGGGCGGACAAGCTGGCTCGTGATACTGAAACGGCTCTTGAAAATAAAGGCGCGCCCATCCAGTCGCCTTTCGGCACTCTTTATGCCGCGCATGTCAAACAGGGTTGTAAAGGCATAAGGTCTCTCGACGCGAAAACCGCGGACCTCGCTTCCACGCTGCTCGCCGCAGACGCCTGCCTTTCTTCCGCTCATCGTTTTGCCTCCATGGCAATGCTGGATACTTTTGGCATTGAAAATGCCGCAGAAGCCACAATCCTGATCGCGCACAAACTCGCTCAACCCGAAGCAAAGCCGTAAACTATGAAAATGACCCGCTTTTTGATGCCGGCCGCGCTGGCGCTAGCAACGCTTTTTTCCGCTTCCGCCGGGGCGCAGCAGCATATTAAAAGAGACCCGGCAGGCGATCTCCTGACGCTGCAAAGCGGGGATGCCGTCCGGCTGCCGGTGTGCATGGATTCCGAAGGCGCGAAAGTACGCTTCAGTATCGCGCGCGGCCAGCATACGGACTACAAGGGAATAACGTCATCCTGGGACGCTTTTTCCACTTTCTCCGTTAATGGCGCTCAGACAATTTTAAATACCGGTTTGATTAATTCCGGTATTTCTTCCGATGCCGTTACCTATCTCGCCGAACATGAATGCGTTCATCACGAACGCGGTCATATCAGGAAAGCATATCTGGATACTATGCAGGGCCTTCCTCTCGACGATCAGTACGGGCTCGAACTCGAAGCCGATTGCGGCGCGGCCCAAAGTCTGCAAAAGAAATATGGCTGGGGTGAAATGGAACTGCGCGGGATTTTCAATTCATTCCCGCAGAGGGAAAAGACTGATACCCATCCCTCGACCGCGGAGCGGCTGGAAAAGGTTCTCAGTTGTCTCGTTCCCTGAGCAAATCCGGCCGCCGCTCCCGCGTGATCTTCTCCGCCTGTTCATGCCGCCATTTCGCGACCTTGCCGTGGTCGCCGGAGGCGAGAATTTCAGGAACCTTGTAAGTATTCCCGTCCGCCGCTATCCATTCGGCGGGCCTCGTGTAATGCGGATATTCCAGCAACCCTCCCGTGGCCGGAGCAAAACTCTCCTCCCGCGGCGTCTCCTCGTTCCCCATCACGCCCGGCAACAGCCTGATGCACGCATCCATCAGAATAAGCGCCGCCGGCTCCCCGCCCGACAGCACGTAGTCGCCGATGCTGATCTCCTCGAATTCATAAGCGTCCAGCACTCTCTGGTCCACGCCTTCATATCGTCCGCAGAGGAGGGTGAGGACGGGCTCCCGGCTCAACTCCTGCACCAGTTTTTGCGTGAGCGGTTTCCCGCGGGGAGAAAGATAAATCAGACGTCCCTTCCCCCTCTCCCCTTGGGGAGAGGGCAGGGGTGAGGGGGATACAGACTCTGATACTGCGACGGCAGGAGGATTCATGCCCCCCTCACCCAACCCTCTCCCCGCGGGGGAGAGGGCCAGGATCGCCTTCTCAATCAAATCCGCCTTCATCACCATCCCCGCGCCGCCGCCATAGGGCGTGCCGTCGACCGTTTTGTGAACGTCCTGCGCGAAGTCGCGAATATTCACGGTTTTATATGACCATATCCCGCCCTCCAGCGCCTTGCCGGACAGCGACTGCCCCAGCGGCCCCGGAAACATATCGGGAAAAAGGGTGAGAATGTTGATGTGAAAAGAAGATGGCATGATGCCCCGGTCAAGGCCCCGGACGCCTGAAGGGAATGAGTTGGCCTCTGGGTTCCTCATCAGTCTCGTTCGCCTGCGGTTCCTCGGCGGGGGGCGCCTGCCGGTATTCGGGAGCCTTCGGAAATTCCCTGGATATTCTTGACGCTTCCGCCATCATGCCCAATGGCGAAAGCCTGTAAACCGTATAACACGCATCCATATAGGCCTGCGTCATTCTCATACTATCGGCCATGGCGGCCATCCAGAACTGGTGAAACAACATTGATTTTACCCGTCTCCCGTATAAATACCCGTAACAAGAATGACCTATACGGGAATCTGTGTAAAGAGGCCAGTAAATGAGCCGGACTCAGCGTCCGAGCGCCGCCCGGTCGGCGATAACCGTCACGCGGGGGTGGACGCGCAGGACGGTCGCCGGAACGGCCGGCGTCACCGGCCCGTTCAGCGTGGAATCCAGCGCCGCCGCCTTATGCGCCCCGCTGACCAGCAGGAAAATCTGCCGCGCCGCCGACAGCGTTTTCAGCCCGAGCGTATAGGCCTCCTCCGGCACTTTTTCAAGCGAGCCCCAGTATTTCGCATTGGCGCTGCGCGTTTCCGGCGAAAGCCTGACCGCTCTTGTAACGCTGTCAAAAGAACTTCCCGGTTCATTAAAAGCGATATGGCCGTTTTCCCCGAGCCCCAGCACGGCGATGTCCAAAGATCCGTTTTGCGCAATCCATTGCTCTATCCGCGCCGCTTCTTTCGCGGTATCCGCGGCAAGGCTGTTGAACATCGTCCTGTTCGTTTGAGGAACGCCGGCGGGATCGAGCAACTCGCGCCCAAGCCAGCGCGCAAACAACCGCTCGTCCCCGGGCGGCAGCCCGATATATTCGTCAAGCGAAACGCAGCGGATATTATGCCAGATATTTTTCTTTGTCCCATGCTCCTGAACAAGGCGGCGATAAAGGCCCAAAGGCGTCGAACCGGTGGGAAATGTAACAAGAGGGGAGGGGATTGACGCGATCCGCGCCCAAATCAGCCGCGCCGCCGTCTCATCGAAATCCTTGCCGTCGCATTCCACGATTTCCGGCTGGCGCTCACGCATGCGGCACGATCACGATCTTGCGCTCGGACAGGAAAATGCCGGATACGTTTGCCTCGGTGAACGGCAGGTAATAACTGTCCCCCGTCACCGGCTTGATCTCCAGCAGGTCGCCCGCGCCGAAATTCTCGGCCGCGATGACCGTCCCTGCCGGGTTGCCTTGGGCATCCTCCGCGCGCAGCCCGATCAGGTCTTCGATATAAAACTCGGCATTCGATTGAAGTTCCGGCAGATTGTCCCGCTCGATCCAGAGCTTCGTGCCATGCAGCGCCAGCGCCGCGTCGCGGTCGGCCACGCCCGCGACTTCCGCAAGCCAGTACTTGCCCATCGAATTTTTCATGGTGAGGGTCAGCGTATCTGATCCCGTTTCGGAAGTATAAAGAACGCTGTCGAGCAAATGCGGATCGTCCGCCTCGCACAGGATTTTGACCAGCCCCCGCACGCCATGCGCCGTGGCGATAACGCCAAGACACACGCGTCTTCCTTCCCCTCTCCCCTGGGGAGAGGGCAACGTAGCTTCGTCCTGCGTAGCCTTGGCGGAGCAGGACGTTAGCGGAGTGGGTGAGGGACTTCCCGGTTTTGTGGTATCTGCAAGTCTTTCCGCAATCGCTGTCAGTACGCCTTCAATATTGGACAACACATCATTATTCCAGAACCGGATGACCTGATGACCCTTTCGCTCCAGTTCGGCGGTTCGCGCCGTCTCTTTTTCCGCGGTATGCTGCCCGCCATCCAGTTCTATGATAAGCCCCGTGTCTTCGCAGAAGAAATCGACAACATAAGGCGCAACAGGATGTTGCCGCCTGAATTTGAAACCGGAAAGCTGGCGGTTGCGCAAATGCTTCCACAAAAGCTTTTCAGCATCCGTCTGATTCTGGCGCAGACTCCGCGCTCTATCTACGGTACGGGTCATCGGTTTCGCTCATAAAACCCCTCTCCCTGTGGGAGAGGGCTACGGAGGGTTATCTGCGTAGCTCTTGCGAAGCAGATTACCCGCAGTTGGGTGAGGGGTTACGGTTTTAATATCTAAACCGTAACCCCTCACCCACTCAGCTATGGCTTTTCCAAAAGGAAAAGCCAGGCTTCGTTGCCCTCTCCCGCCGGGAGAGGGATTAAAATCAGCCTTCTTTCTTTTCTTCAGCCGGTGCTTCAGCAACAGGTGCCTCAGCCGGAGCCTCAGCCGGAGCCTCAGCCGGAGCCTCAGCCGGAGCGGCCTCCGCGGCCGGTGCCTCTACAGGCGCCTTCGCCTGTTCGGCGGCAACCTTCGCGGCTTCCACGGCGGCGGCTTTCTTCTCTTCTTTTTCTTTCACGCGGTCCTGGGCTTTTTGACCCGGAGCGGATTTCTGCGGCGTTTCGCGGATTTCCGGCATTTCTGCGAGGCCTTGCTTCGCAAGGAATTTCTGGACGCGCTCGGAAGGCTGCGCGCCTTGTCCCAGCCAATACTTGATCCGCTCGACGTTCAGCGTCACGCGCTTGTCGTTGTCCGCAATCAGCGGGTTGTAAGTGCCGACCCTCTCAAGGTAACGGCCATCGCGCGCAAAACGCTTGTCCGATACAACGATCCGGTAAAACGGAAGGCCCTTGCGCCCCCCTCTCGATAGTCTCATTGCCAATGCCATTTCAGTCTCTCCTTTTAGTTTTGTTTTCTGTGTTTAACGTTTAGTGATCAGTTACTAATCACTAAAAACTAATCACTTCTTCTTCCTGTTCTTCTTGCTCCCGCCCCGCATCGGCAGCCCCATTCCCGGCGGCATGCCACTCATCCCGCCAAGCCCGCGCGCGAGCGCGCCGCCGGGGGCGAACGGGTTCGCGCCTAACGGGCCTTCGTCTTTCACCGCCGCCATGTCCTGCGCCAGCGTTTCCGGATCGACGCTCTTCATCAGCATCTCCGCGTCCTCGCCGCCCATCATGTCTTTCATCATGCCCATCATGCCGCCCATGCCCATCTTCTTCATGCGCTTCATGACGGTCTGCATCTGCATCTGCTGTTTGATAAGCCGGTTGACGTCCTGCACCGTGGTGCCCGATCCCGCCGCGATGCGCTGCTTGCGCCTTGCGTTCAGAAGCTGCGGGCTCCCGCGCTCATCTGGGGTCATGGACAGGATCATCGCTTCCTGGTGCTTGAGGACGCTGTCGTCCATGCCCGCGTCTTCAAGCTGCGCCGCCATCTTGCCAAGACCGGGAAGCATTTTCATGATGCTGCCCGCGCCGCCCATCTTGCCGATCTGGCGCATCTGCTGGAGCATGTCGTTGAAATCGAACTGCCCCTTCTTGAATTTCTCCGCGAGCTTTTCCGCTTCCTGCCGGTCGACCGTCTCGACCGCTTTTTCGACAAGGCTGACCACGTCGCCCATGCCGAGAATGCGCCCCGCCATCCGCGTCGGATGAAACGGCTCCAGCGCGTCCCACTTTTCGCCGGTGCCGAGCAGCTTGACGGGTTTCCCCGTCACGGCCTTCATCGACATCGCCGTGCCGCCGCGCGCGTCGCCGTCGATCCGCGTCAGCATCACGCCGGTAATGCCGACCTGGGCATCGAATTTCTGCGCCGTGTTGACGGCGTCCTGCCCGGTCATCGCGTCAGCGACCAGCAGCACCTCGACCGGGTGCGTCGCCGCCTTGACGTCGGCGGCCTCTTTCATCAGCGCTTCATCGATGGACAGACGCCCCGCCGTGTCGAGCATGACGACGTCGAACCCGCCCTTGCGGGCTTCTTCCATCGCGCGGAAAGCGATCTGCACCGCGTTCTCTCCCGCGACGATCGGCAACGTTTCAATGCCGGTCTGCGTACCCAACTGCCGCAACTGCTCCTGCGCCGCCGGACGATGCACGTCGAGCGAGGCCATCAGGACTTTCTGCCTGTGCTTGTCGGTAAGGAACTTCGCGATCTTCGCCGTGCTCGTCGTCTTGCCCGAACCCTGCAATCCGACCATCAGGTACGCGCAGGGGGGCGACGCGAATTTAAGCTTCTGATCGTCTTCATCCCCGCCCAGCATTTCCGCCATCGCGTCATGCACGATCTTGACGACCTGCTGCGCCGGGTTGACGCCCTTGATGACGTCTTGCCCGATGGCTTGCTGTTTTACGTTCTCGACAAACTGTTTGACGACGGGCAGGGCGACATCGGCCTCCAGCAGCGCAACGCGGATCTCCCGCATCGCCTCGTCGACGTCAGCCTCCTTCAACGCACCCTTGCCGCGCAGCTTGCTGAAAACGCCGCCTAATCTGTCGCTCAGTTTTTCAAACATCGCATTCCAATCAAAACATTTCTGCCGCAGTGAGCGATCTCATTCGCCGGACTGCGGTGTACCGTTAAGCACGACATTCAATAACAATGCCGCTGAATTGGCAGGGAATTTAGGGCCTTACGCGGAAATTGTCAAGTAAATGCTCAAAACCTCCTCCCCCTGAGGGGGAGGGCAGGGGTGGGGGTTTACGGTGCTGGAATGAGGCTCAGACCTGCGGCTCCCACGGAATCGGCACAGGCCCCTGGCCGGTCAGAAAACTTTTCTTCCATATATTTTAAAGATCCGGCGTCTCCTCCCGGAACAGGCTTTCCGCCACCGCCTGCCCGAAATTCAGGTGCCGTGCGACGCGGTCTTTCTGGACATGGATTAACGGGCGAAGCCCCGTAAATTGATCGTTGAGCCCAAGTTCAAGGGCTCCCATCCTGTGAATGTAAAAATTGCCGTCCCTGTCGTTGAAAAAACCCCGCATGGCAAAAATCACATTGCCGGCGTCGGCCTGATATTCGTTGTAAATCTCTTTCTTGATTCCAAGGGCAAGCCCCTTGCGCTTCCAAATGTCGATATATTTGGTATAAAAAATCTCCGCCGAAGCCGACTCTTTTATTCCCGTTGCAACCGGCATCGCGGCGACGCCGGCGAACGCGCCGAACATATCCGGCACATGCGCAACGCTGCCCGCCGGGACTATCTTTTCAAAAAGCGCCGCATCCGGATTGACCCGGTATAGCCAGCTTTGCCTGTTACGGGGCAGCCCCATATTAAGCGCATTTTTCAGCATCCGCTCAAACCCGTCATCCCGGACATAAACGCTTTCGTCGTCAAACCGGAAAACCTTCTGCAGGTAATCAAAAGACACGGGGAAAGGGGGCTGCTTTCTTCCTCCCCGTTCCGCATACCGCTCATGCGCGCGCTGCGCTATAGTGTCAAACGTATGCCTGAGCATGACGGCCTGTCCTTAAGCGCCGGGCAGGGGAAATGTGACCCTGCTTCTTGGCTCAACGACGTTTATGTGGCCTGCAACTGGGAACATGGTCCGCAGCTTGTAAGTGTTTCCATAAGAAAAACACACTAATTCAAACCTGTAACGAAGCGCAAGAAAAAACTACAGAAAACCCGTCACGGCGCCGGGGGCAGCAGTTTCACATCATTTTGCGCCGTATCCTGCCGCATAGACTGTTCGAAACAGCGCCTCGGAAAAAACTTTTGGCCGCTTGTTATCTCATCGATGCACAGCTTCGCGTAGCGCAGCGCCCCCTGCACATTCTCCGGCGTCACCGGGATCGCTTTCGTTTCCGTCATGCGGTGGGCCTCATCCTTGCCGGGCGTCATAATGGTTTTCACCGTCATCCTCCCGTCCTTGCCGAAAACCCCGTAAATCCCGAAAACGAACGCATTGTCCAGGTCCTCAACGCTGTCTGAATCCTTGCATATAACAAGCGCGAAAGCCCGCTTGCCGAACGCCCGCGGCGCTTCGGTAAAGGCGATATAGGCTGAACTTCTGATGTGGGTTTCCTCAGGTTCCAGATCGCCGAGGAATTCCCTGGACGGGCCCTTTATAATAAATCTTTTCCACGGATCGCGGTAATGAACGCGCCCCGCGCCTTTCGCATTGCCGCTGCCGCGCAGCGTAATCTGGTTGAGCTTGTAAAGAACCGTCAGATGTATCTGCGGATCCTGATTGTATCTCTTATTATGAAGGTCCAGATGCCGGTAAAGTTCATTGATATCGATAACGACAGGCGCGGCCCGCAGGCCGAACAATCTTTTCAGAATCATTTTTGTCTCCCTGTTTTTTTTTATTAAAACCACAGATGGACACAGATAAACACAGATTTTTCTTATCCGTGTCCATCCGTGGTTAAAACCCTTTCTTCGCGCCTTCGCGTCTTCGCGGTAAAAAACCTTTATTTCCGCCCCTTAACCCGCTAAAAAATAGCATGATGAACTTCAGGAAAATGCACGGCCTCGGCAACGATTTCGTTATCGTCAAAGCGGCAAAAGACGCCTTCACCCCCGAACAGGCCCGCCGTATCGCCGACCGCCGCCACGGCGTAGGTTGCGACCAGTTCATCGTGATCGAACCTCCGCAGGATAAAAAAGCCGATCTGTTCATGCGCATTTATAACCCCGACGGCTCGCAGGCGCAGGCCTGCGGCAACGGCACCCGCTGCGCCGCGCATTTATGGATGGTCGAAAACGGCAGGGACGATTGCATCGTCCAGACTCTCGCCGGCCTGCTGCAATGCCGCCGCGCGGCCAATGACATGGTCGAGGTCGATATGGGCGTCCCGCGCTTTGGCTGGAAAGACATTCCGCTCGCGGAGGAGCGCGACACGCTGCATCTCGGCGTCATGAGCGGCGAGCTGAACGATCCCGTCGCCGTCAATGTCGGCAACCCGCATGTGATTTTCTTCGTCGAAAACGCCGAATGGGTCGATGTCGAAGGGCTCGGCAGCCAGGTCGAGCGCCATGTCCTTTTCCCCGAACGCACCAACGTCGAATTCGCGCAAATCCTCGAACCCGGTAAAATCCGCGTCCGCGTGTGGGAGCGGGGGGCAGGGCTGACAAGGGCCTGCGGCTCCGGCGCCTGCGCCGTCATCGCCGCCGCCGTGCGCCGCGGCCTCGCGTCCCGCAAGGCGGAAATCGTCCTCGACGGCGGCGAACTGTCCCTCGAATGGCGCGGCGGCGACGATCATATCCTGATGACCGGCCCCGTCGCCTATGTGTTCGATGGCGCACTGAATGGTTCCTGATCTCGATGAAGCCGGCGTGAAGGCCCGGCCCGTATTGGGGCAGGGCGTCTGGGGAACCGTGCTCGATATGCAGGATGCAAGCGTCCTCAAACTCACCCGCCGCAAGGGCGGCATCGGCGACGGTGTTGCAAAGGCAAAACGCGAGATCGCAATCCTTGAAGCGCTCGAACAAAGAAAACAATATTTCCGCGCGCTCTCTTTTCCGCGTCTGCTGGCCCGCCGCGAAATCGATCCCGCAAGCAATCTCGGCAGGCAGGGTTACGCTTACGCCATGCGCCTTTCCAAAATGTCCGCGCCCTTCATGTCGGGCAGGCGTTTTGAATCCATGACGGCCGCGCAAAAAGAGCGCTTCGTCATGTCTCTCGCCGAAGCGATGGCTGAATTTCATGATGTCTTCGCCGCCCGCCCGATGGAACCGCTGCCCGCGCCTTCCGCAAGAGAAACAGGTTTGCGGGAACTCAAAAATTATACGCCCCGGCAGGACGACCACGCCGCCGCCGATTTCCTCGCCGGCAAATTTAAAGATGCCTTCAGCCGCGCAAGCCTCGTCTTCGGCCACGGCGACCTCAACTTCGGCAACATGGCGGTCGCGGAAGACGGCGCGGTGGAAGGCTTCATCGATTTCGCCGAAACTTCTTATACCCTGCCCGAAGCTGAACTCAGCCATTTCCTCACCGAGCAGGATTTCACCAAGGACGTGATCGCCCGCTATGAACGCGTTACGGGACAAAAATTGCAGGAAGAATTCCTGAACTTAAGCGCCGCAAGCAACGCGCTGTTCGGCGCGGTCATCTGCGAATTCTGCACGAATGAAAAAGAAGAGGCGGCGCAATGCCGCCTCTGGCTCCCGCGTCATCTCGCGGAACTCGGGTATTAGTTTTATCCCATGCGTGGCGCGGTGACGCGCGGTCCGGTCCGGGCCGGGCCGGCTCAGGCTTTACCGCATGTTGCATGGGCTTCGCCACCATCTCCGGCTGTTCCATCCTCTCGATAGCGGCGCGAAGTTGTGCGATGTTGCTATCGGCCTGATCCCGTAGTTCCATCCACGCGGCAAGCTGGTCCTTGAGGACGGGCAGCGCGCCGCTCGGTTGTCCGGGAAGTTCGATGCCCGGCGGACGGGCGGAGGGAGGTATGACCTGCGCTGATGCGCCGGCTTCCGCCGAAAATTCCCGGCTTAACGCCCTGGCTTCCGCCACTGGTCCGGCAGACCTTGCCGAATGGTCTTCCACGATTGCGGCTGCGCCTGCTGCAACGGCAGGCGCCACGATAGCAGCCTTCGGCTGCGCGGTTTCAAGAACCGCCGCCTCGCCTTCCGGCAGCGCCTTGTTCAGCAGCGTTGCGATTTCAATCGCTCCCGCGTCTTCCAGCGCGTCGACGATCTGCGCGTTCAGCGCGTCGCGCGGGATTTTTTTAAGCCTGCTCACGATTTCCTCTTCCCCGAAAATATCGACCAGCTTGGGAAGATGCTCGTTCGAAAGCTCGACCATCTTGTCGAACCGCGCTTGCGGATCGCCGAAGCGGCGCATTTGTTTTAGCCCCATTGTGACGAGCCGTTTCGTAAGATTCAGCTTTGCCTTTTGCAGGGCTCCGATTTCGATTTTTTTACCGGTGCGCCCCTCTGCCCGTTCATGGGCCTCGTCCAGCAGCGCGACGATAATCGTTTCCAGCAGCTTGTTAAGGGCTTCCGGGTTATGTGCTTTGCTCATTGATAAATCCTTTCTGTGCGGCGGCCCGGCCCGGAATGAACGCTCCGGGCCGGTCTGCCATTGACATCAGGGCGCTGCTACGGGCACGGAGGGAGGGGCTTTCTTGCCCTTGCCCGTGTCCTGCTCGGCGGCCGCCGCCGGAACGGCGACGGAGCCATCAAAGGACGGAACGGCTGCAACCGCCTTTAAGCCGGGAACGTTATCCGTTTCGTTTTCGGCTTTCATTTGCCGCGGATAAAACAGATAGGCTGCGGCGACCGGAGCGACAACGGCTCCGACCGTGGCGACCCAGCTTGCCGCCCAAGCGGCGTTACTGAATATTGCTGTTAAAGTTTCCATAGGTTCTTATCCCCTTCATGTTGAAAAGTTGTACAAACACAGTTGCGTGGAGCCCCCACAAATCTTGATATATCGCTAATGCACCCGATGATACGAATGTCAATAGGGAAAGAACGCTTATGCGAAAATATGCAATTATATTTTAATATATATAAAAATATTGAAATATTAAAAAACATATAAAATTATAGTTGCGAATATAATTTCACCGTGCTAAACAGCCTCAAGTGCATTTGATAAACCAACAGGAGAAAAATGGCACAAGGGAAAGTCGCAATGAATTTTGAGCAACAGGCGGGCGCGCTCGCGGAAATGTACACGCTGGACGCCGGCGAGGTGAAGCAGGCGTATCAGAACAGGCCCGACAGCCTGTCATCTCATTTCAACGCGGCGAGCGGGGCGGAAGAAGACAAACAGAAGTATGTAAAGCATGCATGGGTCAGCGCCATAGGCGGCTGTTTTTTCCCGCCGGTATGGATATACACGGCTTATGCGGCGTATAAGGTTTATGAAAACGATAACAAGATGAAAGAAGTCGGCGGCGTCGTCAGGAATAAAGTTTCCGAATTCAAGGCCAAGCCGCCGGCCCCGCTGAACGCACCAGTATAAGAATAAATCCCCCTCCCGCAAAACGGGAGGGGGGATAGATAAAGGGGGAGGGGATTTTTGACAGAATCCCAAAAAATCTATAAAAAACTCTCCATGGCATTCAAACCGCCCAAAATCATCCAGCACACCGTGACCGGCTCCCCGCATCTGGTCATCGCCGCCGCCGTGCATGGCAACGAAAAATGCGGCATCGAGGCGATCCGGCGCGTTCGCGTTCTGCAACGGCAGGGGCGCATCAGGTTTGTGACCGGAACCGTAACCTTCATCAGCGAAGCCAATCCCCTCGCGGTCGAACGTAACGTGCGCTTCATCGACCGCAATCTGAACCGCGGCCTGTACCCGAAGGACAATCCGCAATGCTACGAAGATCATCTGGGCAACGCGCTCTGTCCTGTCTTTGCGCGGGCCTGTGCGTTGCTCGATCTTCACTCCTTCACCGCCCCCGGCGACGCTTTCATTTTTCTCGGTCCCCCGCGTAAGGCAGAGGCCGATTTCGCCCGCGCCCTCGGCGTACGCAATTTCGTCCACGGCTGGCAGGACAGCTACAAAGACGCTCTGGAAGCGCAGGGCACCACCGAATACACCCGCCTGTTCGGCGGCCTCGCCGTTACGCTGGAATGCGGCAGCCACCAGGATCCCGAAGCGGTGGAAGTCGCCTTTCAGGCCATCCTCAACGCGCTCGATTATTTCGGCATCGCCGAGATCGACCCGGACCTGTTCGCCCCGCGCCCGGTCGCGTACGGAACGGAGCAGACCGTACGCATGACCGATGTGTTCTATAAAGAAGAAGAGGGCCGTTTCGCGCAGCCCTGGAAAAACATGAGTCCTGTCAAAAAAGGCGATCTTCTCGCCGTTTTCAGCAGCGGCAGGCAAATCCTCGCTCCGGACAACGGCTTTGTCCTCATGCCCGTCGAGCATGAGAAAACCGGTGCGGAATGGTTCCATTTTGGTGTAAAGTCCGACTTCTTTAAGCAACTGGAGCTATCCAAGCCGTGAGCCGCGACCCGGAATTAGTCACCTTCGGCTGCCGCCTGAACACCTATGAATCCGAGGTGATGCGCGCCCATGCCAAAAATGCGGGCCTCGAAGACGCGATCATCTTCAATACCTGCGCCGTGACAAAGGAAGCGGAGCGTCAGGCGCGTCAGGCCATCCGCCGCGCTCGCCGCGAAAACCCCAACGCCAAAATCATCGTCACCGGCTGCTCCGCACAGATCGATCCACAGGCTTATGCACAGATGCCGGAAGTGGATATGGTAGTGGGCAACGACCTGAAACTTAAAGCGGATACGTGGCAACTCCCCCAGCCCTCCCGCAAGCGGGGGGGAGTACCTGTTGAATCCCCCCCCGCAAGCGGGGGGGTAAGGGGGGGAGACTCTCCACACGCTCAGGTTCTGGTCAACGACATCATGTCCGTAAAGGAAACCGCCTCGCATTTAATAGAAGGCGTCGAAGGCCACGCCCGCGCTTTCATCCAGGTGCAGAACGGCTGCGACCACCGCTGTACATTCTGCATCATCCCGTATGGCCGCGGCAATTCCCGCTCCGTCCCCATCGGCGAAATCGCGCGGCAGGTGCGTAAGCTGGTTGAAGCCGGTTACAACGAAATCGTCTTCACCGGGGTAGATATAACTTCATACGGCGCCGATCTTCCCGGCCAGCCCTCCCTCGGCCAGATGATCCGCCGCGTACTCGCGCTCGCGCCCGAACTCCCCAGGGTGAGATTGTCCTCGCTCGATCCTGTCGAGATCGACGAAGACCTTTGGAAACTGATCGCGGAAGAGCCGCGCCTGATGCCGCACCTGCACCTCTCGCTGCAGGCGGGCGATGACATGATCCTGAAGCGCATGAAGCGCCGGCACCTGAGGACAGATGTCATTGAAACCTGTGGAAGGGCGAGGGAATACCGCAAGGATATCGTTTTCGGCGCGGACATTATCGCCGGTTTTCCAACCGAAACCGAAACAATGTTCGATAACACACTGAAGATAGTGGAAGAATGCGATTTAACCTTCCTCCACGTATTCCCGTATTCCGAACGCCCCGGCACCCCGGCGGCAAAGATGCCGCAGGTCCCCGGCGACGTACGCAGGGAGCGCGCCGCAAGGCTGCGCGCGGCGGGCGAAAAGCAGATGGAAAAATTCCTCAGGCTTCACGTGAAACAGAATCGGCAAATCATTGTCGAACAAGACAATATCGGACGTACGGAACACTTCGCTCCCGTACGCCTGGACGGTCCCGCCATGCCCGGCGCGCTGCGTAATGTTCACATCACCGCCATGGCGGACAGCATGCTTGAGGGGGCGTTGCTTTGATAACCGCCATCCCCAAACTGCTTTCCCCGCGAAAGCGGGGATCTGGATCGACGGGATCCCCGCTTTCGCGGGGAAAGCATTCTGAAGAAGACTTCACCTTCATGCGTCAGGCAATTGAACTCGCCGCCCAGGGCCTCGGCCGCGTCGCTCCGAACCCCTCGGTAGGCTGCGTCATCGTAAAAAACGGCAAAATCATCGGCCACGCCCGCAGCGCCGACGGCGGCCGCCCCCACGCGGAAACGCAGGCTCTCGCCATGGCGGGAAAAGCCGCGCAGGGCGCAACCGTTTACGCAACGCTGGAGCCCTGCGGCCATTTCGGCAAAACCCCGCCCTGCGTCGATGCGCTGATCACGGCGGGGGTTGTACGCGTCGTTGCCGCCTGCCGCGACCCGTACCAGAAGAACAATCGCTGTCTTGAAAAACTGCAAGCCGCCGGCATCGAAGTGACGCTCGGCGTCTGCGAAAAAGAAGCCCTTGCCCTGAACGAGGGCTTCTTCAAACGCGTCGAACTGAACCGCCCGCTGGTGACGGCCAAGCTGGCGACCACCCTCGATGGCCGCATCGCCACGCGTACGGGCGAAAGCAAATGGATCACGGGTGAACAGGCCCGCGCAAAAGCCCATGAATTCCGCGCTTCTCACGACGCCGTTCTGGTCGGTGTCGGCACCGTGCTCGCGGATGACCCGATGCTGGATGTCCGCCTCCCGGGCCATGACTTCCAGCCGCTCCGCATCGTCATCGACCGCGCCCTTAAAACCCCGGCTGACAGCCGCCTCGTGAAATCCGCCGCCAATGAAAATGTCTGGTTCATCTGCGGTGAAAAGACTGACGCCGAAAAGCGCAAACGGCTGGAAGGGGCAGGAGCAAAACTGCTTCCGCTGGAAACCCAAAACGGAATGTTCAACCCCGCCGCATTGCTCGGCTTGCTGGCGGAGCAGGGGCTGACAAGGCTTCTGGTCGAGGGCGGCGGCGTCACGATAACGAACTTCCTGAAGGCAAAACTGGTAGACCGCCTGCTGTGGTTCCGCGCTCCGAAACTGGCCGGCGGCGACGGCCTCCCGGCTTTTCATTCCCTCGGCGTCGAAACCATGGCGGCCATGCCCGAATTCACCCTCGAGGACCGCATGGCGCTGGGCGATGATTTTCTGGAAATATGGCGGCTTAAAGGGTAAAGTCCGGGCATGTTCACAGGCATAGTCACCGATACCGGCGAAGTCGCCCGCATGGAAGATAAAGGCGGCCTCCGCCGCATCCGGATCGCGACAAATTTTGACGTGTCGAAAATCGCCATCGGCGCCTCCATCGCCTGCGACGGTTGCTGCCTGACGGTCGTGGAGCGCGAGCAGGGGAGCTTCGCCGTCGAAGTCTCGAATGAAACCCTCGCGAAAACCGCGATAGGCAACTGGACCGAAGGCTGCAAAATCAACCTCGAACAATCCCTGAAACTGGGCGATGAACTGGGCGGCCACATCGTCACCGGCCATGTCGACGGCGTCGCCACGCTGGAAACGATTGAAAAGGACGGCGGTTCATACCGCCTGACCTTTAATGTTCCCGCCAATCTCGCGCAATACATCGCGCCCAAAGGCTCCGTTGCGCTCGCCGGCATTTCCCTGACCGTTAACGAAGTGCGGGGCAGCTGCTTCGGCGTCTGCATCATCCCCCATACCCGGGAAGCGACCACTGTGAAAAGCTGGAAACCCGGCGATAAAGTAAATCTTGAAGTCGACACGCTGGCCCGCTACGTTGCCCGCATACTGGGAAAGGAAGCCGCATGAGCACCGCCCCGAACATCGTAAAATTCCAGAACCCGCTGGCCTCCATCGAAGAGATCATCGAAGAGGCAAGAGCAGGCCGCATGACCGTCCTCGTCGACGACGAAAGCCGCGAGAACGAGGGCGACCTGTTCATCCCCGCGGGGGCCGTCACTCCCGAAATCGTCAATTTCATGACCATGTACGGCCGCGGCCTTGTGTGCCTGACGATGGACGGCGCGCTGGTCGACCGCCTCGGCCTGCCGATGATGGTAGAGCGCAACACCGCGCGCTTCCAGACCGCCTTCACCGTCTCCATCGAAGCCCGCGAAGGCGTGACCACCGGCATCTCCGCCTTCGACCGCGCGCATACGATTAAAGTCGCCATCGACCCCGCGAGCGGCCCCGGCGACATCGCCACCCCCGGCCACGTCTTCCCGATCCGCGCGAAAGACGGCGGCGTCCTGACCCGCCCCGGCCACACCGAAGCGACCGTCGATATTGCAAGGCTCGCGGGCTACGCGCCCGCCGGCGTGCTGTGCGAAATCATGAACCGCGACGGCACGATGGCCCGGCTCCCCGACCTGATAAAATTCGCCGAGGAATTCGGCATGAAGATCGGCAAGATCTGCGATCTGGTGGAATACCTGAAATGACCAAAATCCTCATCATCGAAGCCCGCTACTACGACCATATCAACGATCTCCTGCTGGACGGCGCGAAAGCCGCCCTGAAAGAAGCGGGAGCGGGTTACGATGTGCTGACCGTCCCCGGCGCTCTCGAAATTCCGGCGGCGCTGCTGATGTCGCTGGATAAAGGCTACGACGCCTTCGTTGCGCTCGGCTGCGTCATCCGCGGCGAAACCTCGCACTATGATATAGTGTGCAACGAAAGCGCCTGCGGCGTTTACGACCTCGTGCTCGAACACAAACTCGCCCTCGGCAACGGCATCCTGACCGTCGAGAACGAGGAACAGGCGCTCGCCCGCGCCCGTCCTGACAAAAAGAACAAGGGCGGCGAAGCGGCAAAAGCAGCCCTGCGCATGCTGGAAATCAAGGGAAAACGCGGCAAAAGCCTCGCCGCCTGACCGCTTAAAAACCCCTTAATATTTGTGCTTTATACTTTCGGGTATGAAAGAAAATCCGCCTGTAATCTTTAATTTAGGGCTGGGCGACTTATTCAAGCTTGCCGTCCGGTTGCCGCAAGGCGATCAGAGGGATCTTATGCGAGCCGCCGCCCGCATAAAAACGGCTTTCACTCTCACGGCTTGAAATAGAGGAGATGGAAAGACAAAGAGCGGAAATGCAAAGACTCGCGCTTACCGATGCGCTGACCGGGCTGCCGAACCGCACGGGGGTTATGCAGGATCTGGTCGGGCGTCTTGAAAGCATGAAGCGCTACACTCACAAGAAAATCGCAATCGCCTTCATTGATCTCGACGGTTTCAAGGACGTGAATGACGCTCTGGGTCATGAAATGGGCGATAGCGCCTTGCGGCAGGTTGCCGCCCGCCTGAAAACCACGCTCCGCAAGACGGATACGGTTGGCCGTCTTGGCGGCGATGAAATGATCCTGATTTTAGGTTATGAAAAGAAAGAAAAATTTTCTCCCGACAAGGTGCGCGCAAAAATTCTCGATGCGCTGGGCGGGCTGGTCTTCTGGCAAGGCAATGATCCTTATCCCGTCGGGGCAAGCATCGGGTTCGCAACGCTGTCCGGGAAAAAGCTGCGCGATACCGCGCTCGACGAAGCCGCGAGCGCTCTGCTCAAGCAGGCGGATGAAGACATGTATAACGACAAGCAGGGAAAACCCGGTCGTCTTAAACGGGCGGCCGGAGAAGCGATAAAAGCCCGGTTTGGCGACGCGCCGCCCGCATAGTGGAAACCTTCGCTATCTCAAATAATCTTTGATATTTCCCCCATACAAGCGTTAGGTTATACCGCATCGAAGGATGGCGGCATGGTTTTCTGGCGCAAAAAGAAAGACGCGGGCGGCGGGGACGGGATTGATGAAATCGCCCGTCCCGAAAACGAGCCTGCCGCCCCGGAAGAAATATCGCTCGAGGAACTGAACGAACTCCCGCTCCCCGAAGCGCAGAAGGAGGAGGGCGGCTGGTTCTCCCGTCTGACAAAGGGCCTCTCCAAATCTTCCACGAAACTGACGCAGGGCCTCGCCGGCCTCGTCACCAAAAAGAAACTCGACCAGTCGATGCTGGACGAACTGGAAGATCTCCTCATCACCGCCGACCTCGGCCCTAAAACCGCCGCCCGTCTGGTCGGGGAATTCGGCAGGGACCGCTTCGGCAAGGACATCTCGGAAGAAGAAATCAAAGAGGCGCTGGCCGAAAGCATCGCGAAAATTCTTGAGCCGGTGGCAAAGCCGCTTCCTTCCTCCCCCCGCCCGCTTGCGGGAGGGGGGACAGAGGGGGGAGGGAGCCTTTCTCCCTTCGTCGTTTTAGTTTGCGGCGTCAACGGCGTCGGCAAGACCACGACCATCGGCAAGATCGCCTATGGCCTGAACGTAAGTCATAAACGCCCGGTCATGATCGCTGCGGGAGACACCTTCCGCGCCGCCGCCATCGAACAGCTAGAAATCTGGGCGCAGCGCGCGAACGCGCCGATCATAAAAAAGGAACTGGGAGCTGACGCCGCCGCCGTCGCCTACGAAGCGTATGAAAAGGCAAAAGCTGCCGGAACCGAAGTCCTGTTCATCGACACGGCGGGCCGCCTGCATAACAAAGCCAATTTAATGGCCGAACTGCAAAAGATCGTCCGCGTCCTGAAAAAACAGGACGAAAGCCTGCCCCATGCCGTGCTGCTGGTGCTCGACGCCACCACCGGCCAGAACGCCCACGAACAGGTGCGCGTCTTCCGCGAAATGGTCAACGTCACCGGCCTCATCGTCACCAAGTTAGACGGCAGCGCAAAGGGCGGGGTGGTCGTCGGTCTTGCCGACACATTCGGCCTGCCCATCCACCTGATCGGCGTCGGCGAAAAAATCGGCGACTTGCAGCCGTTCGATGCCAAGGATTTCGCAAGATCGCTGGTAGGGCTGGATTAGGCTTGCCTCCGCATGCAAGCGCCACAGGCAATTTTAAACGCAAAGGACGCAAAGTAACGCAAAGTTTGTCTATTAAGCGCAATATACTTTGCGCGCCTTTGCGTCCTTTGCGTTTAAAATATTAATGTAGCAAAATCTATTGCTTACGTCTTAGTATGCCTCCCAACAGAAGGTTAAAAAATGGCGGAAAACGAACTCAGAGGGCAAACCTTCCTCCCCAAAACCGTCGCGGGCTTTTTCTGGCAGTCGATCAGGCCGCCGAAAATCCTGATCTGGTACGCCGTCATGCTGACCGTCACCGCGATCATGGTCTTCACGGCGATGTATTTCTCGACGGTCGTCCGGCGCATCGCCGCGCTGGCCGCCGAAAGCGGCGGGGCCATCGCCACCGCCGATCTTTACCAGTTGCTTGGCGAAATCGCGCTGATGCTGCTGACCATCACCGCCTGCAATTACATTCACCGTATCGGCTGGCTGCATGGCCGCGTCAATATGGAGATGGAGACGAAGCGCTATCTGCTCAAAAACGCGGTGCGCCACTCCCATTCCTATTTCATCAACAACCACACGGGACGCATCGCCCAGAAAATCCACGAACTGCCGTGGCACAACATCATCCTCTCCGATGCCCTGATCCGCGAGATTTTCCCCGGCCTTGCCGTGCTGACCGCCGCGACGATATGGCTCTACAAACTCCACCCGCATCTCGGCCTCATCATGACGGTCTGGAGCGTATTCTTTCTTTTAATCGTCGGGATATTCTCCATTCGCCACAGCAAGCTCTCGCACCGCCGCGCGCAGGCGAAGGGGATCACGATGGGCGTTCTGGTCGACAGCTTCACCAACCACATGGCCGCCCGCATGTTCGCAAGGCGCGATTACGAATTGCACCACATCGGCACGTTCATCGACCGCGAACAGGCGGCAACGCAATTCCTCATCACCAACGACCGCTACATCGAAATGGTCCGCGACCTCCCCGTGACAATCCTCGTCCTCTCGCTCTTTTACCACGGCGTGACACTCTATAATGGCGCCGCGCTGCAACTGCCCGACCTCGCCTTCCTCTGCACCATCGTCCTCGTCATCATGCAGTTCCTGCAGCGCTTCACCAACGGCGTCGTGCACATGTTTGAAGAAGCGGGCGGCGTGCGCGAAGGCCTCGACCTTCTCGGCAAACCCTTCGACACTCCCGTCCGGAACGGCTTCCCCGATCTTGAAATCCGCGAAGGCGGCGGCATCGACTTCGACAATGTGTTCTTCTCCTATAACGGCATCACCAACGCGCTGAACGGATTTTCCCTGCGCATCGAGCCCGGCCAGAAAATCGGCCTGCTCGGCCCGAGCGGGGCAGGGAAGAGCACCGTCCTGAACCTGCTGCTGCGCTTCTTCGACGCGGACGGCCAGAAAATCCTGATCGGCGGCCAGAACATCTACGATGTTTCCGAAGACAGCCTGCGCCGTAATATTGCGGTAATTCCGCAGGACACCACATTGTTCCACCGCACCCTGCGCGAAAACATCCGCTACGGTCGCCTGGATGCAAGCGACGCCGAAGTGGAGGAAGCCGCAAGAAAAGCCCACGCCCATGAATTCATCGAGCTTCTGCCCGAAGGCTACAACACGCTGGTCGGCGAGCGCGGCGTGAAACTGAGTGGCGGCCAGCGCCAGCGCATCGCCATCGCCCGCGCCATATTAAAAGACGCCCCCATCCTCATCCTCGACGAAGCGACCTCCGCGCTCGACAGCGAAAGCGAACACCTGATCCAGAAAAGCCTCGAAGAATTGATCAAAGACAAAACCGTCATCGCCATCGCCCACCGCCTCTCCACCATCGCCGGCCTCGACCGCCTGATCGTCATGGACGACGGCAAGGTCGCCGAAGACGGCCCCCACAAAACCCTGCTCAAATCCGGCGGCCTGTATTCCCGCCTCTGGTCCATGCAGTCCGGCGGCTTCATAGGGCTGGAGGATAAGGAAGAGGCTGCTTAAGCCATCTTCGATTTTTGTTGACACATAATATATAAACTTATATAAGAAAATATAGATGCTCCGGGTATTTAGATTCCCAATCCTGATACGTGGAGCATTGAAAAATGAACTGGAAAAAAGCCGGCGCATTATCTGCCATATTTGTTGTCGCCGCGGGACTTCTGACCGGGTGTGAATCCGGCTACGACGCCGCGCGCAAGCCTGAACTTGTCGAACACATAACCGGCCAGTCCCTTGAAAAATGCCAGTTGGACGGGCAAAACCCGGCGGCCTATAAAGCGCGGCTCAGCGCCGCATTGGGCCAAGCATATTCAGAATCGCTCGATGTCCTGATTGCAAAAGACGTGACCGTTTGCCTCGACCAGCGCCTGCCCAACATCGAGAAAAGCTGGTATCAGAACACGCCGCTGGCCGTCTACTACAACAATGAAGCCTCTCCCGTTCTCACGCTGTACGATAACGGCAAATTGCCGCAGGAAAACGGGTTTTTTGAAACCGGCGTCGATTCCTACAGCGGCGGCGCCATCGACAAAATCGCGGAAAAAATCGCCGAAAGGGATTTTGTAAGCGGCGATAATATCCTGATGGCCGGTCGCGAAAGCTGCGGCAAGAACTGCTCGACGACAAGGTGGAGAGGCGAAACCGACGGATGGGGCAACACCGGCTCAAAACTCGAAAACAACCCCGGCCTGCGGATAGCGCCGGTGCGGTAACTTATTCCGCCGCCGTCCGGTTTTCCCGAAACGGTCTGATCTTGGCAAACGTCCCGGCGCTTTCCCTCTTGGCTTCCATGAGGTCGAATGCGTTTTGCAGGCGCAGCCAGTAACCCTCGGACAGGCTGAAAAAGCGGCATAGCCGTAAATCGGTATCGGCGCTGATGTCGCGTGTGCCGTTGACGATGGCGTGGATGCGGTTCGGCGGTACGCCGATGGCATGGGCAAGCTGGTTCTGGCTCATGCCGACTTCCGCCAGGAATTCTTCTTTCAGGATTTCGCCCGGGTGGGGGTTCTTGATCTGCGTGGCCATGACCGTGGTCCTTTTCTAGTGATAATCGACGATATGCACACCGTGCGCCTCGCCGTCCTTCCATTTAAAACATATGCGCCAGCGCTGATTGATCCTGATGCTTTTCTGTCCCGAACGGTCGCCTTTAAGGGCTTCCAGATGGTTTCCCGGCGGATTGCGCAGGTCGTCAAGCGTCAGCGCGGCATTCAGTTGGCGCAATTTCCGAAGGGCGCGATCCTGCATATCGGCGGGAAAATGGCGGGAACGTTGTCCGTTCCATACCTTCTCCGTTTCCCCGCAGTCGAAATTCCTTATCAACGCTCTTTTCCTTTCAATCTAACATGATACGAGATACGTATCAAGGAATTTTACGGATTTTACATTTGTATTCTTCTCATACATTATAAATTGCGGGTTGACAATTTATGACTAAATTCCTATAATGATAGCATGAGAAACAGAGCGACAACCCTCATTCTGCTTTCCCCGCGAAAGCGGGGATCTGGATCGAGCCCGGTTTCAGGAGATTTCCGCCTACGCGGGAAAAGCAGAATAGACGGTTTATTTCGGCAAACGAACTGAAGGAACGCGGCCAAGGGGCCCCCACCCCCCCCCCCTCAAAATCCGGCGACCGGACTGATAAGGAGACATAATCACATAAAACGCCTGCCGCCGCCCCCACCCACTTAATTGAAATTTAATGGAAAATCGGCGACTATGAACCCATGATCAAAAGTCCGAAGCAGTTCAAACCCAAAAAATTCAAAGACCCGCAAGCCGCCTACGACTATATCTGCGAGATTTACCGCTCGAATGTCAATTATCTGAAGGCGAGCTTCCGCGCTTTTTCCGAGGGTGCGCATATCGCGGATCGCGTTTCCGCCTGCTACCCCTATGTGCGGATCGACCCGAAGGCGATCACCCGCATCGACACGCGCCTGTCCTACGGCTTCGTCGGCAAGCCGGGCAGCTATTCGACGACGATCACGCGGCCGATCGACATTTTCGATTACTACCTGAAAGACCATCTGCGCCTGTTGCTCCTCAACCACGATTGCCTCGTCGAGATAGGGGTGAGCGGCAAGCCGATCCCCGTCCATTATGCGCTGGGCGACGATTTCCATCTCGAAGGCGACCTCGACAACGAACAGATCAGAACGCTCCATTCCAAATTCGACATGCCCGACCTGAACGGCCTCGACGACGAAGTGGCCAACAATACCTATATCGCGGAGCAGGGCAAGCCCGCGCCGCTCGCGCTGTTCACCGCGCCGCGCACCGACCTCAGCATCATGCGCCTGAAACACTATACGGGCACGACCGCGCTGCACTTCCAGAATTTCATCATCTTCACCAACTACCAGTTCTATATCGACGAATTCACCCGCATGTGCCGCGACCTGATGACCGCGACCGAAGACTCGAACCTGAAGGCGGAGCGCTGCGAATACACTGCCTTTGTCGAGCCGGGCAACAAAGTCACTGCTAACCGGAACTTGAAAAACGGGCCGGAGAAAGACGACCGCGGCCGTCCGCTCGGCCGCATGCCGCAGATGCCCGCGTTTCATTTAAAACGCGCCGACGGCAGCGGCATCACCATGGTCAATATCGGCGTCGGCCCCTCGAACGCGAAAACCATTACCGATCATATCGCCGTTCTGCGCCCGCACGCATGGCTGATGCTCGGCCACTGCGCGGGCCTTCGCAATTCGCAAAGCCTGGGGGATTACGTGCTCGCCCACGGCTATCTGCGCGAGGACCACGTGCTCGACGCCGATGTGCCGCCGACCATCCCGATTCCCGCGCTCTCCGAAATCCAGCTCGCGCTCGAAGACGCCGTCGCGCGCATCACCGGCCTCAAGGGCTACGACCTGAAAAAACTGATGCGCACCGGAACGGTTGCGACCATCGACGACCGGAACTGGGAACTGCACCCCATGATCCGCCAGAATTTGCGCCTGAGCCAGAGCAGGGCGATCGCCCTCGACATGGAATCCGGCACCATCGCCGCGAACGGCTTCCGCTTCCGCGTTCCCTACGGCACTTTGTTATGCGTGTCCGACAAGCCGCTCCACGGCCAGCCCAAACTCCCCGGCATGGCCGACAGCTTCTACCGCGAGCGCGTCGACCAGCATCTGCGCATCGGTCTGATGACCATGACCTTGCTGCGCGGCATCGGCACCGACCGCCTGCACAGCCGCAAGCTGCGCAGTTTCCATGAGGTCGCGTTTCAATAGCCTGATCATAACATGGTTGACAAATCTCTAAAGATATAGGAATGTAGTCTTACAAAGCCACAAGTGCATCCAAAAACGCAAAATCTAGCGCACGTAAAATCCTGTAGGGAAAATGCGAAATTTTCTTGCAGGAAGGGCTTGCGCTCCGCCCGAAACTCTATATTCTTGTGGATGTAGGAACAATTCACCGATTTTTAATGTTGAAGTGATAGATTGAGCCAGTACCAGTGTGTCCGGTGAAATGTTTCTATAAAAGTCTTGACTTTTGTGGTAGCATTGGTATTGAATTTAATATTACGGAAAGGAGGCCGAAATGAGTAATGAAAAAGACAGGTTGGACAGAGTCCAAGCCGAGTTGAAAAAGCGCGGTTTCAAAGATGTGAAGTTTTTTTTCGGCCCGATCGGCAACAAGCCTCTTAGCGAAGTAGCGAATGAAGCAGCGAACTTTCTTGAGGCCATACTGAATGGACGGACAAGACCGCTTCCGAAATTTGGAGATTCTGTTCGCAAATAATTAGAAATATGATAACAATGATTAGAGCCCTTATAGGGCTCTAATTTTTTATAACGAATGTGATATTGGGGAGGCCCTATAAAATGGAACTCGAAGATGAAGATTTGCGGAAATGTGTAGAAGCCGCAAACGAGTTGGCAGACAATTATGAGGCTTTCGTTCATGTGAAGCAGCCTAGAAAGTCGTTGGATGATCTTCTCGATTTGTATTCCAGCCTTATGAAGGGGAATGTATCTTTTGAGGAAGTTATCGTTAACGATCCACTATCCTCCACTCCTCGGGGCGGCACTCTTCCATACGATGGGCCGGATGGAAAACCCGCATATAAAATAGGCGTACTTCCCGATGACGATGAGAACATGCGTCGCATCGTTACTACCAATGAAATTTTTCAGGCAATCCTTGATACCGATTCGTCCCGTGATATGAGCCTATATGATCATATCGCCGCAATGTATGCAGGGGATCTTACTGAGGCCGTGAAGAAAGAAGAAATGGCGGAAGTTGCAATGATGCAGTTTCTTTACCCATACAAAGACCGTGTCAATGATTTAAAGCTACTATCAGAAAGTAAGCTAACCTATGAGGAGATTGTGAATTGGTACGGCATTCCTCAAAACTATGTCGAATTGTACCTAACAAAGCCTTATATGGATAAGCTGCGCAGTTCCCATTATTTTACAGTGGTTGCGGGTACCGGCACAGGGTAATTAATTCTTCTGAAGCCACATCCGGTACATGCCGGTAAACGCATCCGGGTTCTTCTCTTCAAACCGCGCCCAAAGATCGAGGTTCGCAGCTTCCGGATCGCCGGGATTCGCCTCCCTGTACGCCGCCAGAATATCGGCGGCGATGTTGAAACCGAGAAACTTCATTCCCGCTCTTTCTATCCAGCCCCCGATCTCATCCAGCGTGAAATCATGTTCATGAACATGGAACAGCAAATCGCGGCAGGTCGGCAGGGTGTAAAAATCGATATAACTTGCGATCTTTTTGTAATCGTTCTTCTTCAGCAGTTTCTGGCTCTCGTCGCGAAAACGCCTTATATCCTCGGCGGAAGATGAAAACTTTTTATCCTGGATAATGCGCTGCGCCGCGCGGATCGGCTCCCGCGATTTCCGGCTGTAAAGCCCGATCCGCATCAGGCCGCCGGGTTTCAAAAGCCCGGTCAGGATCTTCCATCCTTCTTCCGGCCTCTCCATATGATGCAGAACCCCGGTGCTGGCGATGTAATCGAACCGCTCGCCGAAATTTCCAAGCTTGAGAATATCCGCCTGTTTGAACTCGACATTCCTGACGCCGAACTCCTGCGCCTTTGCCGCGCCGTAGGAAAGGCTGGCATAACTGAGATCGAGACCGAGCACGTTCGCATCCGGGAACACATGCGCAAGCTCGATCGCCTCGCGCCCGGTGCCGCAACCCGCGACAAGAATGCGCGCCTTGTTGTCGCGCAGGCGCCCTTCGATGGTTTCGTTATAAATCTGTTTTGTGTATGTGCTCCAGCGCGGGTAGGGGGATTCTTCATACTGCGCTTTCACTTTCGCCGAAACTTCATTGTCCGAACCGGTCAGGGAAGGGATCGGCGCGGTGGCCTTCGTCTGCCTCGCCGGCTTGTAACAGGAAAGGATATGATCGTTTCCATTATCGGCAAGCTTCGCCTTCTCTTCATCGCCGCATGCAAAAACATAATCGGTGTAATGGCAATAATGCGAAAGCGCTTCCGCCAGCTTCGCATTCTCGATCAGCCCCTCCAGCAGCGCGCGGCGCAGATGGGTCAGGAAAGTCTCGAACTCCATGTCCGGGATCAGGATCGGCCGGCGCAGCGCCATGATGAAAACGGGCTCCAGAAGCGCCTTATGATCGGAAAGCTTGGAAAACGCCTTTTTGAACGAAGCGTAATCTTTCTTCTGCAACGCCTTGTAAACCGGTTTGAACACGGGATCGCTGGCCAGCAAACTGTGCCACGCTTCGCCCATGAACGAAAAATCGACGCTCTTGTCCTGCAAACACAACAGCAAAAGCGCCTTCATCTGCGGATTGAAAACCACGAACCGGCAGGCGCGGGCGAGCCCGATGAACTTCTCTTTCAGCGCGCTGTCGAACGGCCTGACGGAAATGGCGCAACCATAGCAATCCATCGCCTGCAGCGACAATCCCTGTTCCATGAAAATCTCGGCGGCGGCGGCATAGGACTGGTAATGACCGGGATCGATATTGACGGCGGCCTCGAAATATTCGACCGCCTTCTCGCGCTCGCCCTGGTCGCGGGACTCGATGCCCAGCTCATATTGTTTTTGCGCCGACTGCATGATGGGTGGTTATGCCGCCTTGTCCTTCGATCTGTAATTATAACTCATCTGCCTGCTGATCTGCTCGGGCAGCGCGGGCAGGGACTTCGTGGGGATAAGGTAGCTCGACAGCGCGAACAGGTCGGTATAGATCCGGTGCTTCGCCAGCGTCTCCATCAGGTAGCCGTAACCGGACGATCCGCCCGTTCCCGCGCCCATTCCCACCATCCGCTGCACCAGCAGCGCATGGCGGTAGCGCCAGCGCGCGATCAGTTCGTCGATCTCGACAAGGTTCCGCAGCAACTGGCTCGGCCCCTGCAGGATCGGCTCATGGCTGTAAATGGTAATGAACAGCGCGGCCTGCAGCGCCTTCAGCGACATGCGCCATGTGCCTTTTTCCTGCGCTTCGGCATGCTTGTCTTCCTCGAAAATACTGTCGAACTTCTGGCGGCCGCTTTCGATGCCGGCAAGCTCCTTCTCCAGCGCCTCGCCGGACAGCGCCTTGCGCGAAAGCGCTTCCTTCTCATCGAACACTTTGTAAACGGCGCCGCGGTACTCCTCCCAGAATTTGTAATCCTCGCGGTTCACGAACGGTGTGCGCGAGAGCCACTTGTCGATCTGGTCGTAAAGCGAGGGGTTTTCCTCGGCGGCCTTGATCGCCTTTTTGCTTTCGGAACGCAGATCCTTGTCGAACTCGCCGTGGAACACCGGGATGCGGTCGTTGCGCCGCAGCCCAAGGCGCATCTCAAGAATGCGGAACTGCCAGCTCTGGAACCCGGAGCCTGTGCCGAGATACTGCCGGAAATCGACGAAGGATTGCGGCGGCATCGTTTCCAGCACGTCGATCATATGGATCAGCGTGCGGAAAATCTCGACAATGCGGTTGAGGTAGCAAAGGATCGGCTGCATGTCGTGGTCGTCGACGACGTCGCTGGAAAAGCGCTTCTGGATGTCGTCCAGCTCGAACAGGATCTGCTTGAACCACAGCTCGTAAATCTGGTGGAAAACGATGAACAGCATTTCGTCATGAACCGGATCGCCCGCTTCCGCGCTGCGCAGCGTCTGGGCGGTCAGGATCTTGTCCAGCCCCTCATATTCGTGATACTGGTCCCACGGTTTTTTGTCTTTCATAAGCAAGAGACTAGCTTCATTGGCCGGGATAGAGAAGCAAAAAAAACGGCGCCCTGAAGCGCCGTTTCCCATTCCTAACGGGTAAATCTTTTAAACTGTAATATCGATGTTGTTGCCGCGGTCCTGGCTGCTGCCGGACTTCTGCGACGACTGCGAATTCGAATTCGACGCGGAGCGGGTTTCTTCCTGCCGCTCCTCGCTTTTGTTTTCCGTCCTTGTTTCCTGCGTGCGGCTGGCGTCTTCTTTCGGGCGCGTGTCTTCAGCCTGCTTGCTGTTCTGCTGCTGGAAAGGATTGGCTATGACCTGCTGGGTCGGCGATGCGTTTACTGATCCTACCATTGTGGTTTACCGCTCAAAACTCAAAATGTTCCCTAACATTACAATTCTACCGGGGAAGCTTTAAGAAACCCTTTCCGAGCGCGGATTTTACGCCTTTTGCCCCCTTAACGCAATCTAAAGGAATAAGCGGTATAAGGGTAAGTGTGAGGAGGAAGTTCCGGTACATTCCTTTCAAAAAGCGGTAAAAACCGCATCTTGTATCTAACTTCCTGAAAAGAAACAGAAAATCCGGTTCGCCGGCAAGTCTCGGCGTCCAGTCGTATAGGGTGTGAAGGCGAAAGCCTTTTGGGTCGGTCGATGTTGCAAAGGATTCAGGGGAATCTTTTGTAAAACACGCCCTGTAAGGCAATTGGGGAACAAATACGGAGTTAGGCTTATACAATGGACTTGAGTAACTTTGACAAATCGCCGCATATGACGCCGCTTCTGGTGCGGCTTTATGACAGCCACAAGCTTTACGGGCTGGTTAAGGACAACAAGCCGCTGGCGCGCGTGGAACTGACGCGGGCGGTAACAGACCTTTTTGAAACCGAACTGAACGCCCGCGAGCAGGAATTGCTGGCCGACGTGCTGATCGGCCTGATGCGCCAGGCGGAACGCGACCTGCGCCAGGCCCTTTCGGAAAAACTCGCATCGCTTCCCAACGTCCCGCTGCGCCTGATCCTGCATCTCGCCAACGATGAAATTACCGTCGCCGCGCCCGTCCTCAGGAAAAGCATCGTCCTCAGCGATCTCGACCTGATCTATATCGTCAAGTCGCAGGGCCCCGATTACTGGCAGGCCATCGCCGCCCGCCTCAATCTCAGCCCCCGGGTGATCGACGCGCTCGCGGATACCAGAGACATTGGAACGGCGGTCGTGCTGACGAACAACGAACGGGCAAACCTGACCCGCCATGCGCTCAACGTCCTTACCGAAATGGCGACGCAGAGCGAGATCGTCGCAAGACCGCTGCTCAGGCGCCCCGAAATTCCGCCGGCTCTTGCCCGCAGCCTGTATAAGCATGTCGGCAAGGAACTGCGCGATTATATCCGTTCGTTCTTCGGCTTCGAGGACGGCGCGGTTCCTGCCGCGGTCGAGGAGCTGATCGTCGAGTTCGCCGAAGCCTCGCCCCATCCAGAATTCATGCCGACCGAGGAAATGATCCGCGACGCGCGGGAAAAGACGATGCTGAACCTGCTCAATCTCGACCTGATGATGGACACGCTTTCAAAGGGCATGATCCCCGCGTTCATCGCGCAGTTCGCCGAATATACCGGCATCCCCGCGCGCAAGATCCACGACTTCCTGCGCCAGCCCACCCCGAAAGGGATGGCCATCGCCTGCCGCGCGTTCCGTATTCAGAAAAGCGATTTCTCGCGCATCTACCTGATGACCCACCGGATGCGCTCCCGCGACCGGCTGGTCAATCATAAGGACATGCTGGACACGCTGGCATATTTCGACAAGGTGCGCCCGGAAGTCGCAAAACGCATCGTCAGCGAGACGACGACAAAAGTTTAGAGAGGGAACGAGTCGGGAGAACGAAGGCTCCCGGCAAAGTTTTCTTTCCCAACCCTCTCCGGAAGGAGAGGGTTTTTACTTTCACGCAGCTTCCTTGCACGCGCTCAGCGCCGCAACGCCCGGAAGCGTCTTGCCTTCCAGCCATTCGAGGAACGCGCCGCCCGCCGTGGAAACATAGGTAAAACCGTCGATAGCGCCCGCGTTTTCAAGCGCCGAAACCGTATCCCCGCCGCCCGCGACGCTCACCAGCTTTTTCTTTTTGGTCAGCGCGGCGACCGCCTTCGCGGCCTCGTTGGTGCCTTTATCGAAGGGCTTCACTTCAAACACGCCGAGCGGGCCGTTCCACAAAACGGTCTTGCAGCCCTCCAGTTTTTTCTGCAGCGCCTTGATCGTTTCCGGCCCCGCGTCGATCGCCTCTTTGTCTTTGGGCATTTTCTCCGTGGCGCAGATATCGAACGGCGCGTTCTCCTTCACGTCCGAAACCACGACGCGGTCGACGGGCAGCATGATCTCGCAGCCATGCTCCTTCGCCGTATTCATGATCTTGCGCGCCTCATCGGCCATGTCGCGCTCGCACAGCGACTTGCCGACCTCGATTCCTTCCGCGAACAGGAACGTGTTGGTCATCCCGCCGCCAAGGAACAGCACATCGACCTTGCGCACGAGATTGTCGAGCACGCTCAGCTTCGTTGAAACCTTCGATCCGCCGACGATGGCGATCACCGGGTGCTGCGGGTTTTGAAGCGCGGTGTTCAGCGCGTCCAGCTCTTCCTCCATCAGCAATCCCGCCCCCGTCGGCAGCAGGTGCGCAAGCCCCTCGGTCGAGGCATGCGCGCGGTGGGCCGCCGAAAAGGCGTCGTTGATGTAAATGTCGCCGAGTGCCGCGAGCTGCCGCGTGAAAGCGGGATCGTTCTCTTCCTCGCCCTCATGAAAGCGCAAATTCTCCAGCAGGCAAAACTCGCCGTCCTCAAGGTTCGCCGCCATGTTCTGCGCCGCGGGGCCGGTGCAATCCTCGGCGAACTGCACTTTCACGCCCCATTGCTTTTCAAGCACGGGCTGCAGGAACGCGAGCGAGAACTCAAGATCGCGCTTGCCCTTGGGCCGTCCGAAATGGGAGAGGATCAGCGTCCTCGCTTTTTTCTTCTTCAGCAGGTCGATTGTCGGCTTCAGCCGGTCGATCCGCGTGGTGTCGGTGACTTTATTGCCCTGCGCCGGGACATTGAGATCGGCGCGCAGCAGCACGGTTTTACCCTTGAGATCGAAATCGTTGATGGTCTTGAATGTCATACTCGTGTCCTCATCGTTGGGCGGTCAGTGTAGTGGGGGATGGAGCGGGATTCAAGACCGGTGCGGAAAAACAAATGGCCCGTTCATTTTTACCGCGAAGGCGCGCCGCCGGATACCCGCCTTCGCGGGCATCACGGTGTTTGGCGTCTTCTTTCTCATGAGAGGATTGCAGGAATTTATTCACAATTTGTCAAGAAAATGCTTCCGTTGCTTTATTGACATTCCTGTGGAAAAGAACATAAAGTGAACGAAAAAGGCTTTCCTGATCCAGAGAATCCCTTCCATTCTTAAGTACCAGACAGTGAAAGACCTGAGCCGATGACGATTGGACTATTGCCGCGCTTTATACTTGATAATTACGAAGTCCATGAATGGAAACATGCATGCGCGATTTTGAAGCAGGATTTTCCTGCTGAGTGGAAAGATATAATCGATGTTCTTAGCAAGTTCCGTTTTAATAAGAGTTGGATCGCAGTAGGAGGCGGGAGCAAATCAAAAGTAGCGCAAGCGATAGACCAAGCCTTGTCTGATCGTGGCTGGGTTGAAAAAAAATTTGATACTCAAATCACCATTGATGATCGCAGCACGCAATCCCCCACACATAAAGTCGATTGCTTTAAAAATGGAATAGCTCTGGAAATTGAGTGGAATAATAAGGATCCCTTTTTCGACAGGGATTTAAATAACTTCCGGCTCTTATTCGATCTGCGGGTTATCAGTGTCGGAATTATCATTACAAGATGTGATAATTTGCAGGAGATTTTTTATGCATTGGGCCGGGGATCAAGCTACGGCAATTCAACAACCCATATGAGCAAACTTTTACCGCGTATTCACGGCGGCAGCGGGGGCGGTTGTCCGCTTCTTGTTTTTGGCATTACACAATCTCTGTATGAGGAGGATTAACATGACTCAAAATCCCGTTGCAATGGACTTGATCCGCGAATGCGGCAAAAAGAAATTCGCCACAATTCTTGCCGATCCGCCGTGGCGTTTTACAAACAGAACCGGAAAAATGGCCCCGGAACATAAACGGCTTTCCAGATATGGTACGATGGAGCTTGATGATATTGCGGGGCTCCCGGTCAAGGGGTTGACGGCGGAAACAGCCCATCTTTATTTGTGGGTGCCGAACGCCTTGCTTGCCGAAGGATTTAAAGTAATGGAGTCCTGGGGCTTCACATACAAAACGAATATCGTCTGGCATAAAATAAGGAAAGACGGCGGCCCCGATGGCCGTGGCGTGGGGTTTTATTTCAGAAACGTGACCGAGCTAGTTCTGTTTGGCGTGAAAGGAAAGAACGCAAGAACACTGTCGCCGGGAAGAAGCCAGGTGAACATTATCAAAACTCAAAAAAGAGAGCACTCCAGAAAGCCCGATGAACTTTACGATATAATCGAATCCTGTTCGCCCGGTCCGTATCTGGAACTTTTCGCCCGCGGCACTAAAAAAGGATGGACGGCGTGGGGCAATCAAGCCGAAGACTATTATCCCACATGGGCCACCTATTCAAATCATTCCGGCAGAGTGTCCGAAATGCTAGCGGCAAGCAAAGAATAACTCCGATCCACGTCCGAAAATCGAACTATCGCAACGCGTCCAGCGCGGCCTTCGCGTTTCTGTCGATGATTTTCAAAAGCGCCTGCGCCGGGCCTTGAGGGACGCGCTGGCCCTGTTCCCATTGCCGCAGCGTCGACAGCGGGATGGAGAAGGACTCGGAAAATTCCTTTTGCGTCATATGCGTTTTTTTGCGGATGCGCGCGACATCCATCGCGGAATACGTGCGCACATGTGCGCCGGTCTTTTCTCCGCGTTCCCATGCGATAGCTTCTTCAAGCCCTTTTTTGATAGATTCAAATCGCTTGCTCATGGTTTCTCCTTTTTTAAAATTTCAGCCAGTTTTGCCAGTTCATTTCTGTCAGCTTTTGTCAGATTCTGTTTTTCACCTTTGGCGTATATATCGAGCAAATGCACTTTTTGTTTTGCCACGACAAACAGGTGAATAATGCGCATGCCCCCACTTTTGCCCTTGTGCCTTGTGCCGGCGTAACGCATTTTTCTGCAGCCGCTTGTTCCGCTCATAATCGCGCCTGCTTCGGGATTGGCGGCCAGAATATCGGCAATTTCATCCATCTGTTCAGGTGTCAGCAAATCTTCGGCTTGCTTCAGATAGTTGTGATGCTCGATAACCGTAACAAGTATCTCTTTCATTATAGTATCTCATTGAGGTAGTTAAAGCAACAAAAATGGTAACTCATTGATATAGTCTTTAGGTCAACTAATCGTCCTTGCATTCTCCGTCGCCTCAATCAGCCGCGACCTTATCGCGGGATCGAGCGCGGAATGGCCGCCGTCGGGGACGACGATGTAGTCGGCTTCCGGCCATTCGGCGTGCAGGCGGTGGGCGGTGGCGATGGGGCAGATCATGTCGTAGCGGCCGTGGACGATGATCGAGGGGATGTGGCGGATTTTATCGATGCCGCGCAGAAGGCTCTGCTCCGGCGGGATGACCTGCTTGAGGAAGTAATGCGATTCCATGCGGGCAAGCGCGAGCGCGTGGCTTTTCTGCTCATCCGTCGTGATGGTTTCATAGTTGGGCAGCAGGGAGGAACACGCGCCTTCATAAAGACTCCACGCGATGGCGGCGCCCATGCGCGCCTTGTCGTCGGGGCTGGTCAGCCGTTCGTGATAAGCGCGCAGCAGGTCCTTGTGCTGGTCTTCGGGGACGACGGCGGCGAACTGCTCCCACGCTTCGGGGAAAATGTTTTTCATGCCGTAGAGGAACCAGTCGATCTCCGGCTGCTCCATCAGGAAGATGCCGCGCAGGATCATGCTTATGCAGCGTTCGGGATATTGCTGGCTGTAGGCGAGGGCGAGCGTACTGCCCCACGAGCCGCCGAACAGGTGCCAGCGCTCGATGTTAAGGCGCTTGCGCAGCTTTTCCATGTCGTCGACAAGCTCGGCCAGCGTGTTGTCTTCAAGGCACCCGAGCGGAGTGGAGCGGCCCGCGCCGCGCTGGTCGAAAATGACGATGCGGTAATGGTCGGGATCGAAAAAGCGGCGGTGCGTCGGCGTCGCCCCCGCGCCGGGGCCGCCATGCAGCAGCAGGATCGGCGCGCCGTCGGGATTGCCGCTCTGCTCCCAGTACAGCGAGTGGATGTCGTTGACTTCGAGAAACCCGGTCGAGTAGGGCGAAATCGGCGGGAACAGGTCAAGCAGCGGCGCGCGCCGGTCGTAGGAGTTGGGGATTGTTTTCTGCCGCTTGGTCATGTTCTTGTTTCCAGTGTCATCCCTGCGAAAGCAGGGATCGGGTAGGAGTTTGTTCTGACCGGATCCCGGCTTTCGCCGGGATGACATCTTAACAAATTAATTATTATCCAGACTAGCCGCTTCCGTTTGCGCTGGCAAGGGCTCGATCCACACCGGATCCATCAGCTCTATATAAGGGCCGTTGTAGCTTTCCATCCAGCCGCGCACACGCACCGGTTTGTTCGCAAACGATAGCGGATCGATTCCCATATTGGCGAGTTTGCGGCGCACGTCGGGCTTGATGCCGATGGTGAAATCCGTTTTCCAGTCCGGGCCGAAATTCAGATAGACGGTATTGTTGGCGACGGCGCTGGCATTGATCGTTCCCTCGACGATGGCCCAGTTATACAGGCCGCTCGCTGCGGTTTCGGACGTCAGGATCGCATATTTTGCGTCCGCCCACAGCCCGCGCTTGCCCTCGCGCGCTTCGCTTTCCAGCGTCAGCATTGCTGGCGTCATCTCCGCGTTATGTTTCGACGGACGGACGCGGGCAAGGCCGTTGGCAATCAATGCGCCCTGCGTCCAGAACCCGCCGTTCTTTTCAACGAGGTGGGCGAGGTGATAGCCCATGCGGTTGGCGCGGGCGTTCTTCGTATCCTTGCTCTGGTAAATCTTGACGGTTTTTTTGACGAGCTGCTCGCGCATTACTTCGAGCGCCGCCATGCCGAGATCGCCGGTATCGTAAGGCGTGAGGTCGGGTATATCGATGCTGGCCAGCTGAACGATGCGCCCGTCCAGCAGTTGCACCCGCAGCGGATCGATCACCGCCTCGACCTGCGCCTCGCCGGTCATGACCAGTTCGCTTAAATCGGGAACAGGGGGAAAAAGGAACTTTTCCTCTTCCTGCGCGTAAGCGCTTGCGGTAAAAAAGCAGGTTAGAAGCAGTAACATAATGAGTTGGATGCGCATGAATATCTCCTTTTTAATACCCCGTGGATTGCCTGCAATGACGTCACACTGCGGCCCGTTTTTCAAGAGCCTATTTGCGGCATCCCTGCTTTTCCTCTCCGCCTGCTCCACCAATCCCGCCACCGGCGAGCAGCAGTTTACCGCGCTGATGTCCCCCGCGCAGGAGATGCGCGTCGGCGCGGACGAACATTCAAAGGTCATGCAGATGTATGGCGTCCCGGCGGGGAGCGAACAGTTGCAGGCCTATGTCAGCCGCATCGGCGGCGAGGTCGCGAAGAACACCGAACGTACTGACGTGCAGTATAAATTCTTCCTGCTCGACGATCCGATGGTCAACGCCTTCGCGCTGCCCGGCGGCTATGTCTATGTGACGCGCGGCCTTCTCGCGCAGGCGGGCAGCGAGGCGGAACTTGCCGCCGTGCTCGGCCACGAGATCGGCCACATCACGGCGCGGCACTCGGCGGAGCGTTACTCGCAGAACGTCGTGACCTCTCTCGGCGCGGCTGTGCTGTCGGCGGCGCTCGACAGCCCCACGGCGACGCAGGCGGTGGGTTTGGGGAGCGATCTGTTCCTCAAATCCTATTCGCGCGGGCAGGAGAACCAGGCGGACGAGCTTGGCATCCGTTATCTCGCGCGCTCGGGTTATGACCCGCGCAGCATGACCTGGTTCCTCACGGCGCTCGATGCGAACACGGCGCTGGAGGGCCGCCTGAACGGGCGCGGCGGGCAGGGGCCGAGCTGGTTTTCAACCCACCCGCTGACGGCGGACCGGGTGCAGAACACCATCGCGCTTTCCGGCCAGTATCCGCAGCAGGGCGAAATAGGCAACGAAGAATATTTGTCGATGATCGACGGCATGATTTACGGCGAAAGCCCGCGGCAGGGCTTCGTGCGCGGGCAGGATTTTTATCACACGGAAATGGGCTTTACTTTCAAAGTCCCGCAGGGCTTCACGCTGGCGAACCAGCCGGAGCAAGTTATCGCCACCGACAAAAACGGCGCGGTCATTATATTCGACGCTGTGGCCAACCCGCAGAATCTCGACCCGCGCAGTTACCTTCAGACATGGGTGGAAGGCCAGCAGCTTCCCGACGCGGAAGCGATCGCGATCAACGGCATGAACGCGGCGACCGCCTCGTTCACCGGCGCGGTCAATAACCGCCCGGCTGCCATCCGCATCGTCGCCGTCGAATGGAAACCGGGAACGATCTTCCGCTTCCAGATGGCGATGCCGCAAAACGCATCTTCCGCATTGGTCGAGGAATTAAAACGCACGACCTACAGCCTGCGCCCGCTTTCGGCGTCCGAGGCGCAAACCGTCAGGCCCTATAGAATCCGCATTGTCACCGCGGGGGCGGGGGACACCGCCGCCTCGCTCGCCCGCCGCATGCCCTTCAGCGATTACCCCGAAGACCGCTTCCGCACCCTCAACGCAATGGGGCCGGGAGAGCAGGTCGTGACAGGGCAGAAATACAAGATCGTGACGGACGGGTAATCGCCTTACGCGGGCACGGTCCAGACATCGGGAATTGGCCGCGCATACGGAAGGGCGCGGGGTTCGAGAATGCCGAGGCAGCGTCCGGCGATGGCATAGGCGTGGCCCGCGTTTTGAATCGGCTTTCTGGCAAGATAATTGAAATAGCGGGCGGCGGCGCCGCGTCCGCGCGGGTCGTCCTGTAGAATCCCGGCGATAACATTTCCGGACATCGGGTTTTGCCCGCACAGAAATTCCAGAGCGGTAGCTGCCTGAAAACTCGTCGCCAGTTCCACGCCCAGGGCGGCATGGGCGGAAGACTGGCTGAGCAGGAATTCATCGACCCTGTCCGCGAACGGCCACGCCTGAATCGCATGGGCGGGCAGGGCAGCGGTCAGCCACGGGCGAAGCTGGCTGTAAACGATATCGCGGTCCCCATCGCTGACCCTGCCCGAGATCGGGATATCGGCGGCAAATTCCCTGTCGGCGATTTTGCCGAGCGAAGTAGGCGGGAATGAAACGACGGAGTTGCGGGCGTCTTCATGGTCGTAGGGACGCGACGGGAACTTCCAGTAAGCGCCGTGGAACTGCACCTGCTCGACCCGGTCGCGGCCGGGCGAAACGACGGCGGAAAAGGCGACGCGCATCGTGCCGTCATAAAGCTTGCCGTTGGCCGCCGCGACGGGGCGGGAGCGGATGCATTCCTGCACGAGGAAATTGGGATAGATGTTGCCGTTCCAGTAATCGCCCTTCGGCGCGCGTCCCGAGGCGATTTTCAGGATTTCCCGCACGATGTCTTTTTCCGTGACAAGCTCTACGCCCCGCCCGACGCTGTCATTGCACGGCTTGATGATGAAGTTCGCGTTCCCGCTACCCTGCCGGCCATCGAGCAGCTTTTCGGCAAGGCGCCGCGCTTCGGCTTCCGTCATGTCCATATCGCGCGCAATAACCAGTGTGCCGGGGAACATATGCTCCCATTCCGCGGGCGTGCTCAGGTGCGTGTAATCCTTATAATAGACGGCGCATTCCCAGGCGAGCGTCGAGCTGTAAATATTGCCGCCATCGAGTTCGGCTGTGCATAAATAGTCAAGGCGTTCCCCGCGGGATTCAGGACAAATGATTTTAATTTCAGCCCCGCCGTACCGCTCCTGCATTTCGGATTCCAGGCGATCCTGCCACGGGTAGACGATGTCCTCGCGCATCTGGACGCCGTCATAAGCTTTCTTGAACCCATCGAAACCGGATTTATAAAGATCGTTGAATTCTATGATTTTAACCCTGCCGTCTTCCATGAGCTTCAGGTCGATCGAGGCTTCCAGCAATAAAGGCGCGGGCGCAACGCCATACCTGACCGGGGCATGTTCCACTGCCAACGCCGCGAAGTCGCGCTGCAACTGCGCAAGACGCAGCGCCGAGTCCAGCATCTTCCCTTTCGCGCCCGCCGCCCTGCAAAACTCGATATGGTTTCTGAGATTGATTTCGTCAAACGGCTCGGCTTCTACCGCTTTCCCTCCCCAATAGAGGGCGGCGCGGGGCTTGCCCAGACGATCTTCCGCGATGGAAAGATAGTTCAATGCGCTGGTGCGCCTGACCGGGGAAATATTGCCGGCCAATGCCTTCCTGAACGCCGCCGACGCCTTTGCGTAGTCTCGCTCTTCGTAATGGCAGCGGCCCAGGATATAATTACCGTTTGTCGCGTATTCGGCAAAGCGCGATCCGGCCAACCATCGGTTCGAGAACGGGGATGCCTTCTTCATATTTTTTTATTTTTATATAGCACCCGCCCAACGCTTCCGCCCATACCTGGTAATCTTCCGGCCATGCCTCGACGATTCGGTCCAGCACCCGGATAGCGCTTTCAAAGTCTTCTTTCTGCAGATAGCAAACGGCGAGATGCTGCTGCCATGTGATATCGCTGCCGGCCTCCACAATTTTTTGCAGATGGGGGATCGCGCGTTCACCGGTATCGTAATAATTGGCAAGACATTTCCGGACGTGCAAGTTTTCAGGATCCAATTCAAAGGACTTTTCAAAAAGCGCAAGCGCCTCGTCGTGGCGTTCGAACTGTTTGCATAGAAGGGCCAGCGCTTCCAGCACGGCAGCGTTCCGGGACTGGAATTTCAGCGCTTTATCCAACGCGCCTTCCGCTTCGGCAAGCTTGCCTTGCCTGTGAAGCGCTCCGCATTGCACAGCCAAAAGCACAGCCTGGGTTTCCGCCGCCGGAGCGGTTTCCGGAAGGTCAATGGCCAAATTCAGTGTCGGTTCTTCCTGCATTTCTTTCCTGCCCTGATGGAGGGAAATGCAATTTATTACCATAATATAAAGGCAAAGGCAAGAAAATTATGGAAAAAATTATACTTCCCCCTCCCTGAGGGAGGGGGTTAGGAGGAGGGTTTAAGGTGTTTGATGTTCAGGCACCGTAAACCCCCACCCTGACCCTCCCCCTCAGGGGGAGGGAATATCAATGGCAATTATAGGTCGGGAGATTTAAACCAGCGCTTCCTGCTTCCCGTGCGCGGACAGCGAATTTTTCAGCTTGTCCATCGCCCGCGCCTCAAGCTGCCGCACCCGTTCCTTGGAGATGCCGAGGTCGCGCCCGAGGTCTTCGAGCGTGACGATCTCGTCGTTGAGATGCCGTTTGGTGATAATCTTCTGCTCGCGGTCATCGAGCGTGCCGAGCGCCTTGCGAAGCCATTCCGAGCGCGTTTCGGAATCCTTCATGCCGATGACGATGTCCTCGGGATTGGGCCGCTCGTCGGAGAGCAGGGACTGCCACTCGTCCTCGCCGTTCTCGCCAATGCGCGCGTTCAGCGACTGGTCGGAACCCGACAGGCGGGATTCCATGCTTTCGACTTCGCTGACTTTCACTTTCAGTTTGCCGGCGATTTTCGTGCGATCCTGCATGTTCAGCCCTTCGCCTTCCTTCGCGCTTTCGATTTTCGCGCGCAGGCGGCGCAGGTTAAAGAACAGCGATTTCTGCGCGGCCGTCGTGCCGGTACGGACAATCGACCAGTTGCGCAGAACGTAATCCTGTATCGCCGCGCGGATCCACCATGTCGCATAGGTGGAAAAACGCACGTCGCGCTCCGGGTCGAACCGGTTCGCCGCCTGCATCAGGCCGATATTGCCTTCCTGGATCAGGTCGCCCATCGGCAAACCGTAATTGCGGAATTTCGCCGCCATCGCGATCACAAGCCGCGTATAGGCGGTGACAAGTTCATGCAGGGCATGCTCGTCCTGCTTGTCGCGCCAGCGGCGGGCAAGATCGAGCTCATGCTCTTTCTCCAGCAGCGGCTCGTCCATCGCCGTCCGGATATAGCCGAGATTGGCCTTCTGGGTTTCATAATCGTCTATATGCGCCATTTTTTCTTCCCCCTCTTTGACTCGTTCTGTTCGCGTCTTTGTATACGCAAGTAAGTACGATTCAGATTAACCAACCCTTTGAAATAAATTTAGTTCCATAATAATTGGAAGAAAATGAGGTTTGTTGATGTTCTGCTGTAATTAAAAAACAATGGGGCAGGGAGGCTGCCTTTCAAGGGGTAGATTGCATTTTTTTAAAATTAACGCTCGTAGCAGGAGAATCTGAAATCGATGCGATAATAGCGGGGATCTTGCATATCCTTCTCGATATTGACGCTCGTATCCTCAATATGCGACCACCGTTCGGGGGCATCGCTTGACTGGGCGCAGTATTCGCTCGTCCAGTCCGAAAGCATCATCAGCGTTTTTCCCAGATAGGCAAAAGAAGGCATAGCCGCGGCAACTGAAGCACTGGCGTTGAAATCTCTTATGCGGGTTCTGAGTGAAGGAAGAGTAGTCACATTTTCCTGATGATAGTTGAGATCAACATGAAATTCATAATTTGCGCCGGGCGGCAGCATGTTGCTTTCATCCCCGGTCAATACGCCGTCCAGCGTGACCGTCTGCCGTTCCGCATCCAGCGCCGAGGCGGGGGAAAAGATCAGGCTTAATGACAGGGGCGCGGCGGCCAAAATTAATTTGTTCATTCTTTGCATGGGAGATTTTTAGAAGCTGTAAGGCGCTATGTCAACGCGGAAAAAACTTCTTTCACGCTTCCAGAATATCCACGACATTGCCGTCGGGATCGAAGCCCGCGCATACCAGCGGGCCGCCGAAGCCGCAGCCGCCGTCGATGGTCGCCGTCACGCAGTTGATGCGCATGCCCTGATGTTTGGGATCGAAACCGCGGATGACGCGGCGGAACGGCGCGTAGGGAAGCTCGATCGTATTGAAGTCGCGGCGCGCCCACCAGAAATTGTCGCCTTGCTTATCGAGCCCCTGATCGGGGTCGATGCCCGCATTGACGAACAGCATGGGATAACCGTCGGCGCTGGCCGTGAAAGCGGCGCGGCGCAGATGCGTCGCCAGGATATCGTGGCCGGGGCGGCGGCGCACCATCTCGCGGATCCTGCCCGTCCAGCGCGTCAGCGCCATCACGCCTTCCTGCGCCGCGATGATGCCGTCATGCGGGCTGATCTGGTAAGAGGCGAGAGTGGCGGCCATTCCCTTGCCGAGCATCCACAGCAGGACATTGACCGGATCGGGCGCGAATTGCAGTTGCAGGAGTTTCTGCCACATTTCCTCCTGCTCGCCGCGCAGGTAAACGATATCGTCGGCCATCATGCCGGGCATCGACAGCACGAGGCGGCGGAAAGTCAGGATCTCATCCATCGTGTCGGCGGGGGCGCTGCCATAGCCGCTGTAATTGCCGTGATAGACGATGCGGTCGCCGGGGGCAATACGGTAAAGAATGCGGTCGTGAAGTTTCATCAAACGGCCCGCTTCGCCGTGAACGGCCGAAACGGCCCATACGCGCTTGGGAGCGCCGAGGGAGATAAATCGCGGATCGGGTGTAGCCATAAGATGATGAATTATTAAGTTGGCGGGGTTCGGGAAATGAAGCTTCCCAGAATCTAATTCATTTTACATTGAAATCAGGCGATTACAAATAATATCCACAGTTGGGATGAAAATTGTTTTATCCCTCTCCCATGGGGAGAGGGCAACGACGCTTGGCTTTTCTGAAAGAAAAGCCTTAGCGGAGTGGGTGAGGGGGTGCGGTGGTAAATTTTCAAGCACCGTACCCCCTCACCCAGCTTCGGCTAGGCTCGCCCGAAGAGGGGCTCGCCAAGCCTTCGCAGCCCTCTCCCCATGGGAGAGGGGTAAGAAAGAGGAGGAGGCTTAACAAAAAAGCCCCGCGCGATGCGGGGCTTTCTGGCTGTAGTTCTGGCTAAAACTGTTAAGCGGCCTTCTGCGCGGCGGCCTTCGCGGCTTTTTTGGCGGCGGTTTTGGCGGCCTTGCCGAGAATGCCTTCAAGCTGCTGGGTCGCCTCTAATTCCGGAATGCGCTCAATGGCGGCAACTTCCCGGGCGAGGCGCTCCAGCGCCGACTGGTAGATCTGCCGTTCGCTGTAGGACTGCTCGGTGTCGTCGTTGCTGCGCTTGAGGTCGCGCAGGACTTCGGCAATGGCGACCGGGTCGCCGGAATTGATCTTGAGTTCGTATTCCTGGGCGCGGCGGCTCCACATGGCGCGGCGGATCTTCGCGCGGCCTTTCAGGGTTTTGATCGCGTCCTTCAGACGGTCTTCCGTGCACAGGCGGCGCAGGCCCGACGGACCAGCCTTGATGACCGGCACCTTCAGGCGCATGCGGTCTTTTTCAAATGAAATATTGTAAAGCTTGACTTCCATGCCGCCGACTTTGGCGGTCTCGATACCTTCAACCTGGCCGACGCCGTGCGCCGGGTAAACTACGTAATCTCCCTTTTTGAAATCGATATTGTCATTTGCCATTGGTATCACCTTGGTCCGTTCTAGAGGTTGCCCGTTGCAAAGCCTGAAAAGCCTTGCCCATCAATGCGATAACAGCAGATCTCCCGATGCGTGCCCACAAACCGCATTCCAACAGACCTAACCCCGGGGCCTGTGAACGCCTGCTGATATTGCAATTCAGCGAGTATAGTTAAAATTTCGTAAAATTTCAACAGTCTGATTCAGTTTTTGGCGGAAATTTGCAGGGGCGCGCTTTTGACAAATTGTTATATTTCAATCACATAACAAAAATAACCTGAGAAAAAGGATTAATAGCCTTCGCTTTAATTCCCTTCACCCGGCTTGTCGCTGAAATATTCGGGGTATTTGTCCGCCTTGTCCTTGAATTCCTCGGCTTCTGGCAAAGGAGGGCGCTTGCGGACGATATTGGGCCAGCTGCCGGACATATCGCGGTTCAGCTGGAGGAATTTTTCCCCTTTCGGGTCCATGTCCGGCACGATGGCGTCGATCGGGCATTCCGGTTCGCACACCCCGCAATCGATGCACTCGTCCGGGTGAATGACCAGCATGTTCTCGCCCTCATAAAAACAGTCGACCGGGCAGACTTCCACGCAGTCGGTATATTTGCACTTGATGCATACGTCGGTGACGACGAAGGTCATACACATTCTCCTAATGGCAGGATATGGCACAGAAGGCCGCGGATTTCCAGAGGCTTTGTCGCAGCTACAGAGTCCGGATCAGAGACTGATCGAGATTTACGCCCGGGGGATCGGAGGATTTATCGCTGCGCCAGGGGTTGTTCTTGTCGGCGAACGCATCGGCGATCAGGTCGAACAGCGGGGCAGCGGACGGGGCGACTTCGTCAATCACTCTTTGAACAAATTTTGCCGGTTCGCAGGGCCATTGCGCCGCCAGAAGAATATCGGCGCGGCTGGTTAAAAGAGCCTGCAACGCCTGCTCGTCCCATGCATACAAGGCGCCGGAAGCAGTCCGGCAGTCTTTATCGGCTACCATGAAAGTCTTCAGGCCTTGTTCTTCCAGTTGCGTCTGCAGATCGCTCGCAGCGATCCCGCATTGTTCGATAGTGGAAAGAGGAAGATATCCCAAAGGCTTGTCCGGACCGACGCGGTACAGATCATCGAGATAAGAAGCATTTTCAGTTTTGCTGTCCTGCTCTTTTTCCGCCGCACTGTCAGTAAACACAATAATCATCTTTTTCATCGCATGCATTCCTTATCCTATAAACCGGCAATGATGGGCGACGGCGGTTGAAATCTGTTTGATCCTGTCTCCCGTGGCCATGAGAGGCTCCAGCAGGCGGCGGTGCAGCGCGGCGTAGCCGCCTTCGCCGGACGGACGATAATCGGAAACTTCGCCGTAATCGGCGTTGCCCGCGGACGGTTGCTGCACCTGGAAGATTTCGCGCAGATCATTGACGGCGCCTTCGGCATTGAGACGCAGAACCTGGGTCAGTATGTCTTCTCTTGTAACATCATTACCGGATGAAAAACGCGGAATTTCGGTGGCCGTCAGGAATACATGATTGATAAGGGCAAGCCGGAGGGCGTGAAGATACGCAAGTTCGGGTGAAATATCGCTCGCGCCATACTCCTGGGGCTGGATTGCGTCCCGCAGAAGGGCGTAATCGCCCAGCATGCGTCCGAAAAGTTCTTTCATCGGCGCGTGAAGATTCATGCGCCCCAGCTGTTGGGCGACCGCGTTGAATTTTTGGGCAAGACGTCCTTCGGTCTTGTATGCCCTGAGCTGCCAGCCCTGCGGGTCGAGTATATCGATATACGCCTTCATGATTAACGGGTCCGAAAGCTGCATGCCGCGAAGGACCAAAGCGAAAATTGTGCGGAAGCGCGGAGAGGTTTCCATCATCTCGTCGAAGAACTCCTGATTGGTCCTGATGGCTTCGCCGAGTCCCGTGACCGTGTTGGCCAGCAGGCCAAGCTGTTCAAGTATTCCGTTCTGGGGTACGGCGCGCAATTTCTTCGCTTCGGCGGGCTGGCTTCCCGGTTTGGAACCTTCGCGGTTGCGGGGGCGGCTGCCGGTGTCGTACATAAGATTGGCGCCGAACGCGTTCAAAAGTACGCCGTATTTCGGATCTTTCATGAGATCCTCCTGCGCCTCGAGAACGGTATTGAAGAAATCGTTGACGCGGTCCTTGTTATCGTAATAGGGGTCGTGCGCCTCCGAAGGCGCATCGAGCCAGTAACCCATGATCCGGGTAAGAACCGCGAGCGCGGTTTCGCCGTTCATGAACCAGGCAAAGCCGTCGCCGCCCTGAAAACTGGATTCCTGCCTGTAGCGTATCCCGCGTTCCGCCGCCATCGCCCGGACATGCGGCGGGCAGATATATTGCATACGTTGCTCCATGCTTTCAGGATGACAGCCCCGGCCGATGGATTCGCCGTGCGTGTCGAAGAACAGCAGATCGATGTCCGTGAGGCCCCTGGCTTCGAGCAGTTTTACAATGCGCTCCTTCAGCCGTTCGATGGAGCCGGTGGCCGGGCCCGGCCCTATATAACGGCCCGCGTCGGAATAGCCGGTCTGGATGCACAGGTTGCCGCGCTTGCGGACGTAATCGAGAAAACCGGGATCATCTAACAGCGTTTCGTAGAATTTCGAACCGTGTTCCAGTGCGTCGCTGGTTTCAAAAAGCGGGCATATGTCGATGTGGTCTTCCACGCCGAAACGTTTGGCGAGATAAAACGCCGACAGAACCGTATAGGCGCTTTCCGTTTCGGCGATAAGGAAACGGATCGGGCTGTGGCTGTCGACATGCTTGACGACCTGCTGCAACAGCATGAACTGGCGCAGGGCGGTCGCCTTTGTTTTCTGGATATCGCCGAAATTGATCCGGCAGGGATTTGCCTCGGCCACCAGAGCTTTGACTTTGTTCAGATAGAAATGCCGCTTGTCCGAACGGTTGGGATGATATTGAAGTTCGATATGTTCAACCAGCGCGTTGTGAAGCTGGGACGCTTTGAGGCGCACATGCATCTGCGCGGCGCTCAGCCCGTTGTTTTTCAGTTCCGAAAGCAGCAGGACCAGCTTTTTTTGCAAATTTTCATCGTCTGTTTGCGCAAGGATTTCCTCCAGCGGCCCGGCAAGCCGGTCCGGGTGCATGATGCGGTTATCCCCGCCCGCGACAAGAATCTTCGATTGCTGCTGGAGCTTTTTCTGTTCCGGGTCGGCCTTGTCGTCATAGGCGCTGAAAAATTCGTGGTGCCGTTGCAGGTCCGCGGCGGTTGCGCCGGCGGCGTCGGCAAGCGATGCCAGTTTTGCCGATTGCGAAGGATGCCGGGACGAAATGTCCGCGATCCTCGACTGGTAATTTTTTAGCTGAAGAATCTGGATCAGCATCCGCATGGCAAAGGATGTCTGCCAGCCGATATCCTTGCGACCGTCGAGATCGAAGCCGACCCAGCTTGCCATCGTCGCAAGGCGCGGCCGCAGCGCCGTCCATTGCCGTGGGTAATATTTCCGCCCCGCATCGAGCAGGGCTTCATGCATGATGCGCACGGCGGATTGCGCGTGTCCGAGCCCTTCGAGCGCGAACGCGTTTTCTTCCGGAAGATCGGGCGTGCGGAAGGGCTCGGCGGCGGCCTGCTTCAATTCATCTTTATCGGCCTTGTACGCTTTGCCGCCGCCGAGAGCGGCGGCATGTTCTGCTAGCTTGCGCGTCAGTGCGCGTGTCATGGTGAAGGTCGGATGCGCCGTGAAGACGACGCCGTAATAAACCCGCTCCGCCCTTGCCTTGAATTCCTCAAACGGGAGCAGGACGCCGCCTTCATCGTGCGCCAGTTTTTCCAGCATCGCCGTAAGGGCGGCTTTGTTAGCCCCGGCGTCGCATTCGCCGAGATACCGGGCCATGTGCTGCGCGCGGGATTCAAGGCCAGAAAGGGTCAGGCTCCGGATGGCGGCGTCGATGTCCTGCCGCGAAACCTCGCCGCTCTCAATTTTAGCGCCGATCTCCAGCGCAAGGCGCAGCACCGGGGCGGTAAAAGGATCGTCCCCCGCCTGCAGCGCGGTATAGCGCTCCAGTCGAGAAATGCCGTCGACTCCGTCACCTGTTTTTTTTCCTCCGCTGTTACCAAAGATTTTATAGCAGAAGAAATGTAATTATGTCTAGGAATTACGAAAAATATTTGATCATTTTACGGCGGGAGCCGTAAGGGTCAGCGCCGCCTTGCCGTTCGCCGTCTCCAGCTTAGCCTTGCCGCCGACGGGAAGGGTATAAAGCTTGTCACCGTGGCCAAACGGGGCATCCATGACGATGGGGATGTTAAGGCCGGCCAGATGCTCGCCGATGCTGTCATCGAGCGTGAAGCCGAACGGCGTGCCCTTGTCTTGGCCTGTTTCGGTAAAGCCCCCGACGACAAGGCCGCTGATATGGTTGAACCAGCCTGCGAGTCTGAGATGGGCGAGCATGCGGTCGTAACGGCTCATATGGTCGCCGACATCCTCGATGAACAGGATCGCGCCTGTGGTATCAGGCTGCCAGGGAGTGCCGGAGAGCGCCATCAGCATGCTGAGATTGCCGCCGATGAGCGGGCCTTCGGCATTACCTTCCTTAAACACCCGGCTGCCGGAAAAATCCATCGCGGGCGTCCCGCCGGACAGCAGGTCCAGCATGTGAGCCGTGTCCTTGTGTGTCGGCAGGTCGCGGAAAACGGGGCCGTGGAAAGTCACCAGCCCGGTTTGTTGATTTATACTGTTAATAAGGACAGTTAAATCGCTGTAACCAATTATTATTTTCGGGTTCTCAACGACAGCGTTGAAGTCGATTTTATCGATCATGGTGATGGCGCGGTTGCCCCCTCGTGCGCCAAAGATCGCCCTGATTTTGGGGTTTTTAACGAGATCGTGGAAAGCATTGACCTTGCTCTGCGCCGTTCCGGCCGACTGGTTAAGCCGCTCGGTTGCCTGCGGGTGGATCAGCACCTTGTAGCCCAGCCCCTCGATATAGGTCTTCGCCTTGTCCAGATCCTCCTGCGATACCCAGTTGGAGGTGGCCATGACCCCGATCGTGTCTCCCTTTTTTAATGCCGCTGCCTTCATGCCCGCAATTATGGACGTCCGCGGGAAAATGACAAGCGTTTTCAGAATGTTGCATCGCGGCTTTATTTTCCGTAAAATAGATGGTATGGAACAGGTTACAGATGGCCTTGCCGGCCCGATGGCCGAATTCAGAAAAGTGGGCGCCTGGCCCGCAAGCATGGGGCTGGGCGGCGCATCGGGCGCTTTTAACACCGCCGTTTATAATCCCGCCCACCACAGCAATCCCGGCCTGAGCGCGCGGCAGATGGCTGAAAAGCGCATGGATACTTCATCTCTTCCTTATGTTTCAATGGTTTAGTTTCCTTTTCTTTACGGGAGAAAAAGATGGGAACCGAACCGGCATTCGCGCCGTTAGAGCGGGGCTTTGTGCATTGCACATTGCCATAAATTAACATCAAGAAAATAGTTGACAATAGTAACTTTATTATATATACATAATCTAAATCACTGTATTTTTATATCAGACGGTTAGAATAGAAAGCTAAAGTAAAACATGAGAAATTCGTTTCAGGATATTGCGAGTATTGACGCTATGATGTGGTCAAAGCACGGCAGCGGTGCGCAGCCGAGCCAGTATTACATTGCCTCGTGGGAAAAACTCTTCAGGCTTTAAGTTATTGTTTTAAATGAAAAAACAGCCGCCCTGATGCGGCTGTTTGCGTTTCTACGGTAAGGGAAAGGGTCGGGATTACCCGTCCTTATTGATCTTCTTGATAAGCGCGCTCAGGATTTCATCGGACTTCAGGTTGTCGACCTGGCAGGTGCCCGCGGCTTCGTGGCCGCCGCCGCCGTACTCCAGCATCAGGTTGCCGATATTGGTGTTGCTGGTGCGGTTGAGGATCGACTTGCCGACGGCAAAGACGGTGTTCTGCTTGTTCTTGCCCCAGATCGCGTGCAGCGAGATATTGCAATGTGGAAACAGCGCATAGATGACGAACCGGTTGCAGGCCCAGATCGTGTCCTCACGGCGAAGATCCAGGACGACGAGGTTCTTGTGGACCTGCGAGCAGCGCTGGAGCTGCTCGCGGCTTTTCTGCTGGTGCTCGAAATAAAGTTCGACGCGCTCTTTCACGTCCGGCAGCGCGAGCACTTCATCGATCGTGCGCGCCTTGCGGATATTGTCAATGAGCTTCATCATCAGTTCGTAGTTGGAAATGCCGAAATCGCGGAAGCGGCCAAGTCCGGTGCGCGCGTCCATGATAAAGCTGAGCAGTTCCCAGCCGTCCGGGTCCAGGATGTCTTCCTTGGCGAACCCGGCGGAATCCGCCTTGTCGACGGCTGCCATCATCGACTCGGATATGTTTTTCAGCAGCGGGTTTTTCTTGCCGTCGAAATAATCGTAAACAACCCGCGCGGTGGACGGCGCGTGGGCGTCGATGATGTGGTTCTCTGGATGGCCGCCAACGCGCGAAACTTCGCTGGCATGGTGGTCAAAGCACATATATACGCCCTCGACATAGGGCAGGTTGGTCGTGATGTCGTCGGCGCCGACGGCGATGGTGCCGTCCTGCATGTCCTTGGGGTGCGCGAACTTGATGTCCTCGATGAGGCCAAGCTCTTTAAGAATTACGGCGCAGACAAGCCCGTCCATGTCGCTGCGCGTAATCAGGCGGTATTTCTTGTTCGCCTGCGGCTGGATTTTCGCTTGACTGGTCATTTTCCCCTAACTCCTTGTTCTTCTAAGAACTTATCTAGCATATACGAATAAATCATAACATGCGGTTAATGAAATAACCTTTTGTGTGTCATCCCGGCTTTCGCCGGGATGACAGCCTAGAGAGAACGCAGATAAATATCGTAAGTCATTGGAAAATCTTCCCCTAATTCCGTCCCGGCGAAGTAGGGCTTGCGGTTGACGATGATCCGCCGGTCTTTTTTGTAATGCGCCCATTCTTCCTTGAAAAGCGGGCTTACCGAGAAGAATTCCGCGAAATCGAACATTTTCACGTTGTCCTCGACCCAGTATTGCCCGATCAGCAGCATTTTGGGCTGGTAGTTCTTCAAATCCTCTCCAACCATTTCCGCGTATTTGGCGCGGTAGGGCATGGCCTCCGGGCTGTCGGGGTGCTCGACCAGCTTCGGCAGGAACCAGAGCGTGGGGAAGCGCGAGGCGTTTTCCCTGCCCATGTAAAAGAACGTGGGATGCATGACCTCGATGCTGTCATTGAACATGAAGACGGGGCAGGGCTCTTCGCACTTGGCGATTTCCTGCGTCAGCGGGAAGGTCTTGTAATCGTCATGTTTCGGAAACTCAAGCAGCAGCGGTCGGTTGATATAGGCCATGACGAACAGTGCGAACACAACCCCCGCGCCGATGAACCTGAGCCTTTTAAGATAAACGTCGGCATAGCTGTGCAGCGACAGCCCGAAGCCGCAGAAGAAGAACACGATGGCGGGGATCAGGTGGTAGTAAAACGCCTTCATCTGCACGGCAAAGGGCACGAGCGCCGCGAGCGCCCCCGCGTAAAACAGCACAAGCAGCCGTTTTTTACGCCCCTCCAGCGGGCTGAACGCCGCCTCCACTCCCAGGAAGGTGATAAACAGGTAGGAATGCCAGAGCAATTGCGGCACCGCGTATTCGTAATGCTTGTTGCTGGCGTAAAGCGCGATGACGTCGGGCATGATGACATCGACATAATCCCGGAAGAAAAACCAGACGATGGCGATATAGGACAGCGTACCGATGGCAAGGGACAGGAAATCGGGATCGCGCATGATGCTGAACAGGCGCTTTTGCGCCACGGCGCGGTGCGCGAGCAAAAGGGTGGGCAACAGCCCGAAATGCGGCTTGATGAGAACCGCAATCACGCCGAACACCATCACCGGCCAGAAAAGTTTGCCGGGCAGTTTATAGCCCCATGTCATGCTGAGTTGCGCCATTAAAAACGGCAGCAGGCCGAGCAGCACGATCTGGTCGCGCTCTCCTATCGACACGGTGGCGATGATGGTGTTGGGAATGACGAAGGCGGCGATCAGGATATAGCGGACGTCCCGGTCGATAAAATCCCAGCGCTTCGCGATTTCATTCATCGCAAAGGCGGCGACGGCGATCAGCGCGAGGAAATAGAAAAAAATGACATACTGGTCCGGAACAGGCAGGATCTTGCCGATCAGCACCGGCGGAATGTTATAGAGAATGCTGAGCGGCGGATTGACCTCATAATAGGATTGCAGCATCGACTGCCCGTCCAGCAGCCGCTCCGCCGCGAGGATGAGCCAGGTGATATCGCCGTTGAGACTCGTGTGCCACTGCATGACAAACCATGGCAAAAGGCCAAGGGCCATAATGAGGGCGAAAATGCGGGGGCTGAGCGTCATTCGCAGCACTCCCCCCCCACCCCCCCGCTCGCGGGGGGGAGAAGAAAGAGCACCCCCCCGTTTACGGGGGGGAAGGGGGGGAGTGGCGCCACATCAGCAATCATGACTTATAAATCTTATCTATTAAATACAGCGGCCTGTCTTTCGTTTCATTGAAGATGCGGCCGATATACTCCCCTAAAATGCCGATGGTCATCATCTGGATGCCGGATAGGAACGTGACCATGACCATCAGCGAGGGATAACCGGGAACGTCGCTGCCGGACATGATGGTGTGGACGATGATGTAGACGCCGTACAGGAAAGCGAAAATCGAAATCATGATGCCGAAAATGGTGGCAAGGCGCAGCGGCGTCATGCTGAACCCGGTAATGCCCTCTAGCGAGAGATTCCACAGCTTCAAATAATCCCAGTGCGTCCGTCCCGCCGCGCGCGGCTGGCGCTGGTATGTTAGCGGCACCTGTTTATAACCGATCCATGCGAACAGGCCTTTCATGAAGCGGTGTTTCTCCCGCAGCCCACGCAGCGCGTCGACCGCGCGCCGGTTCATCAGCCGGAAGTCGCCCGTGTTCCGCGGAATATCGACGCGGCTTATCATATTGATGACTTTATAGAAGCTGGCCGCCGTGAATTTCTTGAGCCATGTCTCGCCGAGCCGGCTGGTGCGCTGGCCGTAGACGACATCGGCGTCCTGTTCCTGCCAGATCCGCAGCAACTCGGGGATCAGCTCCGGCGGATCCTGCAGATCGGCGTCCAGAATGATGACGGCGTCGCCCCCGGCATGATCGAGCGCGGCGGTCATTGCCGCCTCCTTGCCGAAATTGCGCGAAAGATTGATGACTATGACGCGCTTGTCGGCCTCGCAGATTTTAAAAAGCTCGGCCAGGGTTCCGTCGGAACTGCCGTCGTTCACGTAGCAGATTTCAAATTTGTAGTTCTTCTCGAGTTCGGCAACCGCATCGCTCACCCGCTTGTGGCAAAGATGAATGACGGCCTCTTCGTTATAGCAGGGGATGAGAAGGGATATATGCGGTTTTGCAGCGGTCATGGCAGACAGAGTCTAGCCCAAAGCGGGTGGTTTATCATCAGCTAAATAAGGTTATCCCTCTCCCTTGGGGAGAGGGAGAGAAGGATTAACTCGCCGCCGCTTCTTCCTTGTCTTCCTTGTCTTTCGACTTGGCGCCGGCCTTGCCGGCCTTTTTCTTTTTATCGGTGAAGACGTAAGTCGGCTGCTTATTGTCCATAACCGTTTTTTCCTCGACGACGACTTCTTCGAGCCCTTCAAGGTCGGGAAGTTCGAACATGGTGTGCAGCAGCAGGTTTTCCATGATCGAGCGCAGGCCGCGCGCGCCGGTCTTGCGTTCGATGGCTTTTCTCGCAATCGCAGAGAGTGAGCCGTCGGTGAAGCGGAGCTGGGCGTTATCCATCTCGAAAAGGCGCTGGTATTGCTTGCAAAGTGCGTTCTTCGGCTCGGTCAGGATCTGGATCAGCGCTTTCTCGTCAAGGTCTTCCAGCGTCGCGATGATCGGCAGACGGCCGACGAATTCGGGAATAAGACCGTATTTGAGCAGGTCTTCCGGTTCCAGCACTTTGAAAAGCTCGCCCGCCTTGCGTTCATCGGCGGATTTGATGTCGGCGCCGAATCCTATCGTCGTGCCGCGTCCGCGCTCGGCGATGATTTTGTCGAGGCCCGAAAACGCGCCGCCGCAGATGAAAAGGATGTTGGCGGTATCGACCTGTAAAAACTCCTGCTGCGGGTGCTTGCGGCCCCCCTGCGGCGGAACGGAGGCGATCGTGCCTTCCATCAGCTTGAGCAGCGCCTGCTGCACGCCTTCGCCGGAAACGTCGCGGGTGATGGAGGGGTTGTCGCCCTTGCGGGAAATCTTGTCGATTTCGTCGATATAGACGATGCCTTTCTGGGCGCGTTCGACGTTGTAATCGGAGTTTTGCAGCAGCTTGAGGACGATGTTTTCGACGTCCTCGCCGACGTAACCGGCCTCGGTGAGCGTCGTCGCGTCGGCCATGGTGAAGGGGACGTCGAGAATACGGGCGAGCGTCTGGGCCAGCAGCGTCTTGCCGCAACCGGTCGGCCCGACCAGCAGGATGTTCGACTTCGCGATTTCGACATCGCCGCCGCTCTGGTGATGTTCCATCCGCTTATAGTGATTGTGCACCGCAACAGCCAGAATGCGCTTCGCGTGGTCCTGGCCGATGACGTAATCGTCGAGCACGGCCTTGATCTCGCTGGGCGCGGGGATGCCTTCGCCGGAGCGCACGATGGAGGATTTGTCCTCCTCGCGGATAATATCCATGCAAAGCTCGACGCATTCATTGCAGATGAATACGTTGGGCCCCGCAATCAGCTTGCGCACCTCGTGCTGGCTTTTACCGCAAAAAGAGCAATAAAGCGTGTTCTTGCTGTCGCCGTCTCCGGATTTGCTCATCAGGGCTTCCCTAACTTACCGCTGTTTGAATCACTCACTAATATATACTGTAGCCAACCATAACAAGGCCGCGCAAGCCCCAATTATAACCGAAATGGTATTTATCTCCACCGTTTACAATAGCTGGCGGGGCCTCTAATTTCTTTGTAGTGTTGGCTTGCATACTATATCAATGCGCCGAAATGCTTTAACGAATAGTGAATCATGACAGCGAAAACGCTCGAAGAGCTGGCGGAAGGTTTTGCCCTTTTTGACAACTGGGAAGACCGCTACCGCTATCTGATCGACCTCGGCCAGCGGCTTGAGCCGATGCCCGAGACGCTCAAGACCGAAGACCGTCTGGTCAGGGGCTGCACGTCGCGCGTCTGGCTGGTCTCCCGGATCGTTGAGGACGCCCGGGGCCGGAAAATCCTGAATTTTCAGGCGGACAGCGACGCTCAGATTGTCCGCGGTCTCATCTATATATTGGCCATAGCTTACCAGGACAAGCCGCTTGAGGAGATTCCCGCCGTCGACATTCATGAAGCCTTCGAGCGGCTCGGCCTCGCGGGCCACTTAAGCCCCAGCCGCCGTAACGGATTTTTCGCCATAGTCGAGCACATAAAGGCGCAAGTCGTTATGGCATAAGGCTTCCCGTGCGGGATTGACCGTATCCGCTTGAGCGTGTTACGAGTCGATACTGAGTAAATAATAAAAACATATTAAACAGGGAGAGCACAATGACGGATCAGACCGTGGTCGTAGATACGGCCATTCAGAAATTATTAGAGTCATATCAGGAATTGGCGGACGGCGAGCGCGCGCAGGTGCCGCTTCGCGAAGCCGCGATGGAGCGGGTCGATCAGCTTGTCGACGACATGATCGCCACCGCCCCGTTTGATGAGGCCAAAATCACCGGCGAGATGCTGGGCGCATACGGGATTTTCGAAAAAGGGATTATGACGAGAATGCAGCAGGGCGATCTGTCCGCGCAGATGGCCATGGCGAAATTCGATCCCGCTTTCATGCAGGGCCTTAAAAACATGATCCGGTCGCTGCCGGAGAATCCGGACAGGATGCGCGAATTGCAGACGGCCATTCGGGACCTGTCCCGCGATCTGCGCCCGCCAAGAGTTCAAACGAACTTTCCGATGTTCGAAATAGTCATGATTGAGCCGAAGGAGAATTTCGGTAGATGGACCGCCGCCATCGTGCCGGTCATCGTCGATGACAACTACAAGGCAAAGCTGCTGGAGAAGCTGGATTTCGATTTCTATCTCAGCGCGGAAATCACGCCGCACCAGAGCCTGACCTCGGAATTCAATGTTCCCGGCAGAATCTACAAGGCGGGCCAGAAAATCGAGCCATTCGTTCTTACGCACGACACCGTTGAGAACGGGCCCCAGACGGTTTTGCATGTGCGCGGCCACGTCTACAAGAACGATGGCTATGCCCAGACGATCAATTTCCCGGCGCTGAAGCTGGAAAAGCAGGACGCGATACCCCAGGGTCTCGACATGGCGGCGATCCTCCGCGCGCTGAGCGGCGGCGGGATGCCGGGCGGGCCGGGGCCGAACGGGCCGCTCTGATTATTTCATCCCGACGCCTTCGCCGTACGGAATCCAGATATTCTTGACCTTCGTGGCGCGGGGCAGAAGGAAATCCTGCATCCGTTTGGCGTAACGCTCCCAGTTCACCGGTTTCCCGGCATTCGTCCATGACTGTTTGAGGTTGCTGTTCGCGGCGTTGATCTCGACCATTGCCGAGCCCTCTTTCGATCCGTGATACCAGACGGCATCGACGGCCTCGTGCTTCGACAGGGTGTCGGCCAGTTCATCGCGGTTGCCGGTGACGATATTGACGACGCCCGCCGGCACGTCCGAAGTATTGAGAACCTGATAGAAGTCTGTCGTGAGCAACGGGCATTTTTCCGACGGCGTAACGACGACCCGGTTGCCCATCGCGATGGCCGCGCCGATCATGGTTACCATGGACAATAGCGGCCTCTCGTTTGGACAGGAAATGCCGATAATGCCGACAGGCTCGTTCAAAGCGGGCACGATCATTTTGCTCGGCGGCTGGTGCACGGCGCCCTCATAGTTGTTGCACCAAGCGGCGGCGTTGAACAGCGCCTCCAGCGACAGCGTGACTTCTTCCATGGCTTCCCGCGCGGAAATCGCGGTCAGGCTTTTCACGCGGGCCGCGAACTCATCGGCGCGCTGGCTGAGATTTTCGGCGATAAAGCGTAGAATCTGCGACCGGTTATAAGCCGTGGCGCTTCCCCATGAAGCGGCTTTCTCGGCGGCGGCTACGGCGTTCCGGATGTCCTTGCGGTTGCCGAGGCCGATTTCGCCGACCTTGACGCCGTAAGGATCGACGACGGCGCGGGTATAGCCTTCATCGGGCCTGACCTGCTGGCCGCCGATAAAAAGCTTTGGCGTGAGGTCGATCAACTGAGGCGCAATGCTTTTAAACTTTGTTTCCGGCGCATCGGTGTCGGCAAGGTCGCGGGTAATCGGCTCCCTGGGTTTCATATAGGCCCTGAGACCCTCGATCCCGCCTTCGCGGCCGAAACCCGATTCCTTGTAGCCGCCAAAACCGGAGACCGCGTCGAACTGGTTGGTGCAGTTGATCCACACGACGCCGCAATGAAGCTGCGCCGCGACCTGGTTTGTCCTTCCCGCATTCTCGCTCCAGATCGAGGCGGCAAGGCCCATGGGAGTCTGGTTCGCAAGCTTGACCGCTTCCTCGTGCGTGCGGAAGCTGGCTACGCATACGACCGGGCCGAACACTTCTTCCTGCATGATCGCATCGGTCGGATCGACATTGGTGACGAGGGTAGGGGGATAGTAACAGCCTTTCGCCTCGTTACATGCATCGTAAGCGGGCTGATAAATCTCTGCGCCGCTCTTGACGGCATCGGCGACCATCGAGCCTATGCGCGCAACCTGGTCCATGCTGACGACCGCGCTCATATCGACGCTCTTGTCCAGCGGATCGCCGACGCGCAGCGTTTGCATGCGCGCCTTCAGCTTTTCGATGAATCGTTCACGGACGCTCTCCTGCGCAAAAATGCGCCCCTGACCGCAGCATACCTCGCCCTGGTTGAACCAGATCGAGTTGACGACGCCCTCGACGGCGGCGTCCAGGTCCGCGTCCGCGAACACGATGAACGGCGACTTGCCGCCCAGCTCCAGCGTCAGGCCCTTGCCGCTTCCGGCGGTCGCCTTGCGGATGATGCGGCCGACTTCGGTCGAACCGGTAAAGGCGATCTTGTCGATGCCTTCGTGATTGACGATCATTTCGCCGACGCGCTTGTCGCCGTTGACGATGTTGACAAGGCCAGAAGGCGCGCCGCTCTCGATCGCCGCTTCATCGCAAAGCTCCGCGAACAGCATCGCCGTCAGCGGCGTCTGCTCTGCCGGCTTGAGAACGACGGAATTGCCCGCCGCAAGGGCAGGCGCAATTTTCCACGCCAGCATCAGCAACGGGAAGTTCCACGGGATGATCTGGCCCGCGACTCCATAAGGCTCATGCTCGGGAAGTTTATGTTTGGCAATCTGCGCAAGGTCGGCATGGTAATTCAAATGACGGATAACCAGAGGAATGTCGATCTTGAACGATTCCCGGAACGGCTTGCCGTTGTCCTTCGATTCAAGCACGGCGAACAGCTTCGCGTTTTTGTGAACCTTGCGCGCGAGCGCATAAAGGAATTTGGCGCGCTCAAAGCCTGACCTCATTGTCCACTGTGCATGGGCTCTCTGCGCCGCCTCGACGGCTTCATCGACCTCTTCCTGCGTTGCATTTCTGAATGTGGCGAGATGGCTTTTATCGGCAGGTGAACCGGTTTCAAACTCTTCGCCTTCGCCCTCGACGAACTCTCCGCCGATATAATGGCCAAACCGTTGTTCGTGCTCTTTGAGCCATGCGATGACTTTTGCGTCCGATTCAGGCGCAGGGCCGTATTCCATCGAGCCAAAAACGGCCGCAATCTTTTCAAGCTGCGCATCAGTGAATTTGATGACGCGCTGTTCGGTGTAATCGGAATCCGCATACCTGCCGGTCGCAAAATGATAAAGCTGGCGCTTGATGTCTTTCTGCAGGCTGGAAGCGCCGAAGCGGAACAGATCGGGGTTCAGCCATTCATCGCCCAGCGTCTCCTTGACCAGCGTGAGGTATTCGAGCGCGGTCTTCGCCTCGCTGATCCCGCCCGCGGGCTTTAAGCCGACCTGATAGCCGGTGCGTTCATGATATTCGCGGATCTGCCGCATCATTACGAGCGACACGGCGGGGTTCGCGTTCAACACCGCCTTGCCGGTGGAGGTCTTGATGAAATCGGCCCCCGCCATCATCGCGACGCGGCTCGCCTTCGCGACATTCTCCATTTCGCTGAGCTCGCCGGTTTCGAAAATGACTTTCATATGGGCCTCGCCGCAGGCTTCGCGGTAGGCGACAATTTCATTGTAAAGCTTCTGCCAGTTGCCGGTCAGCACATGCTCGCGGGTGATGACGACGTCGATTTCCGTTGCGCCCGCCGCAACAGAGGCTTCGATTTCCGCAACGCGTACCTCGAAAGGATTTTCGGCGTGCGGAAAGCCGGTGGAGACGGCGGCAACAGGTATGCCGGTTTCGCGAAGGGCTTCCACGGCCGTTTCGACATGATTGTGATAAACGCAGATCGCGCCCGCTTTAATATAGAGCCCAACGGATTCCAGTTGCTTTAGCGTTCCGGCGGGCAGGGGCTGCACGGCTTCGGCGCAGAGGCGCCCGACATTGGAGGACGTATCGTCGCCGCTCAGCGTCGTATGGTCGCTCAACGTCAGGGCCTTGACCAGCCATGCCGCCTGCCATTCTTTCTTGAGACTGCGGCGGCCGATAATGTCGGCGGCGTCGCGCTGCACCGCCTGCGTGTTGATGCGGACTTCATTGACCCAGCCCATGTCGAGCGGGCTGACGGGATTGCGTTTGCGGCTTGTCCCCATGGAAACATCCCCCTTTAATTCTGTAAAACAAAGGCAGATTACGAAATTTTCTTACGGGAAGTCAAGCAGCTCAGAAAAAACCAGAGACGCGGCCCTAAAGCGCACGTCTCTGGCTGGAAGTCTCCCAGTTTTTGCCTCCATTTTTGACGCTATACGAAAAATACAGGGTTGTCAAAATACGGAAAACTGTGCCTCAGTCCCTCCCCCTGAGGGGGAGGGAAGATTTATTGGTTTTGGGATTTTTCTTCCGCGGGAGGAGGCGTTTCAGCAGCAGGCTTCTCTTCCTTGGCCGGGGCCTCGGGCGTCACCGGGTGCTCGTTTTTAGGCTTCAATGTGGCCAGGATATTGGCGAAGGCCTTATCCACGTCGTCCGACTGCGTGCCGATCAGTTCGGCTTCGAGCGTCAGCAGCGAACTGTTGCCGACCCAGAGCTGGGCGATATAGACCATCTGGTCGTTGCCGTTGGGGCTCTCGCCTGCGCCGAACAGGGCGCCGATCAGCGCGTCGGGCGTATCGCTCTGGGAAATGTCGTACACTTCAAGAAGGTCCGCGTTCGGCCTTGCGAGCAGGGTCGTGCGCAGGAGATCGGGCGTAAAATCCTTGCGCAGGCTGATCTCGCTCGGATTGCAACTGACATAGATATTGACCGTGGCATCGAGTTCAAAGACTTCGGTATAGCCGGTCATCTCCATGCATTTATCGGGCATTTTATTGTGACAGCGGCGGATGGCGTGAGGTTCGCCAGGAAACGTCATCTGGAATTCGCAGTCATCGGGAGCCCAGAGGTATTCGCCGGCGCGGGCGGCGGATGAATAAGAAAACAGCAATAAGACGATTATTCCCGCGAAAACATTTTTAATAAGGTCTTCAGGCCGCGGCAATTTCATGGGTTTTCTCTCCCGGGTTCCAGGTTGCGGGATCGGCTTTGGATTGCTCTCCCGTCTTTAAGTATTTTACCTCATGTGCCTGCCCCGGTTCAAACGGGGGAAGCCAGACCCAGGGAATCCCCTTGCGGTCCGCGTATTTGATCTGGTCGCCGGTCTTTTTCGGGGCATGGTAAAGCTCGACTTTAAAGCCGCGCGCGCGCAGCGCTCTGGCCGTCTCCGTCGCAACCGCGCGTTGCGCGTCGCTCGGCAGCACCATCAGGATGTCCGCGGGGCATTTGCGCGTGGTATCGAATTTCTTCTGCTGCCGCAGCCGGTCGAACAACCTTGAAAAACCTATCGAGATTCCGACTCCCGGCAGGCTCCTGCTGATATAACTGCCCGCGAGGTCATCGTACCGCCCGCCCGAGCAGATGGAGCCGTATTTCGGATCGTCGGTGAATACGGTTTCATAAACGGTGCCGGTGTAGTAATCGAGCCCGCGCACGATGGCGAGGTCGACGACGACGGAGCCCTGCGGCAGGTGCTTCAGGCTCTCCAGCATGAATTCAAGTTCTTCGATCCCTTGCTGGAAAACGGGATCGAAGGAGGGCAGGCGCTCGACTTTCGCCAGCAGGGTTTCCCGGATCGTTTCGCTGAATTCTTCACGGTCAGCGTATTTCTTGGCCGACTGGATCAGGAAATACATGACCGCGTCGTAATGGTTCTGCTTCTTGATAAGAGCCCGGAGCTGCGCATGGACGCCGTTGGGGTCTTTCTCGGACTTGTCGATCAGCCTTGTGATCTCGACGAGCTGCGCCGGATCGCGCAGGCCGGCGGAGCGCAGGTAGCCGGTCAGGATTTTCTTGTTGCTGATCCGCAGCTGGATTTTTTCATTCTCCATCCCCGGCAGCTTCGTCAGGATTTCCCAGATAATCGCCGGCATTTCCGCGTCGAAATGCAGGGGCAGGTTGTCGACATTGATGACGTCGATATCGCACTGGTAAAACTCGCGGAACCGTCCCGCCTGCGGGCGCTCGCCGCGCCAGACGCGCTGGATCTGGTAGCGCTTGAAGGGAAACACGAGATCGTTGAAGCGCTGCGCGACATAACGGGCGAGGGGAACGGTCTGGTCGAAATGCAGCGCAAGGCGCGCTTCGCTCGTATCGCCGCCGTCCTTGTCCTTGTGCAGGCGCTCAATGACATAAATCTCCTTGTCCACCTCGCCCTTGGCGCGGATGACGTCAAGCTCCTCGACGGAAGGGGTTTCGATGGAGCAAAAGCCATAAGACTCGAAAACGGCGCGGATATGGTCGAACCATTGCTGCTCGACCAGCCGTTCCTCCGGCAGCCATTCGGGGAAGCCGGTAACGGGCCTTGGTTTGTAAATCTGCTTTTTGTCGGACTCGGACATGACTATTTGTTTTTAGGGTATAGAAAGGGCGAAAACCAGAGAATTCTCTTTTAAGCCTTCTCCCCTTGGGGAGAAGGTTTGGATGAGGGGGAAATAATGCTTTTCACCAGCGTATTATCCCCCTCACCCAACCCTCTCCCCAAGGGGAGAGGGCTTTTACGGCCCCGGATGCGGCGCTCTGCCCCGCGCGGCGGGTGTGTGGCGGCGGGCGCGGGGGTGCTGGTCGAAAAGCGCCGCGGTTTCGGTCATCATTGTCTTTCCGAGATCCTTGATGTCGCGGACGGTTACCACCGCGCCCTCGCGCGTCTGGGGCAGGAACCCGAACTGCCGTTGCCTGCGCCGGTCATGCGCGCATAAAAAACCGGCGGACTTTTGCCCGCCGGTTTTGCCAAATTCTTTTGCGCAAACGCGATCAATACCCCTGCGGCTTCGGCCAGTAGCAATAGAGAGTGCCGTTAACGCCCGGCCTCTTCCACAGGACGTTCTCCGGCGGCGCATTGCATGTGCTGTCGGGATTTTTTTCCCGTAGGGGGGCGCACGTCTTCTCCGCCATTACGCCGTTCAGGACGGACATGTCGGGAATGCGGATCCATTGCCCTTCCTCCGGCCATTGCCCGGAGCCGTCCAGTTCATTGGTCATTTTGACCCAGTAATGCGGAAATCCTTTTTCGTCCGTCCTGATTTCTTCTTCCATACCGACCATCGCGTCCTGATAATCGCAACAGCGTGAACTGCCGCTGGGTGTCTGCATTTTCATGACGAAATCTTCGTATTGTTTCAAAGACAGTTCATGCGATTTGGGCAGGTGGGCCTCCGCGCTGAACGATCCCATGAGCGAAGTCACCGCGACCGCGGCGGCGGTGAAAAGTCCTGATAACGACAGTTTGTTTCTGAATGAGGTCATTTGGTTCTCCCTGTGTTAGCGTTTTTTAAATCGGGTAATTTCATCCGGCCGGGCCGAATGAATAGATAACGATCAATAGGTTTGGGGTTTTGGCCAGTAACAGTAAACGACTCCAAAGTCGCCCAGCGATTTCCACAGAACATTGAAAGGCGGCGCATTGCAGGTGTTACCTTCAACCTGTTTCATTGTCTTGCAAACTTCCTCGGCATGTTTTCCGTTAAGAACGGCAGAAGTCGGGATATTGATCCATTTGCCCTCATCGGGATAATCAAAAGGCTCCAGCCCATCCACCATTCTGACCTGATAGCTCACTCCGGGCTTATCATAAACAGGCCTTTCTTCGATCTGGACCATGGCGTCATCGAGATTGCAGCAGGAACCCTGGCCGTCAGGCGTGCGCATGTTCATGATGAATTCCTGATATTGGTGCAGCTCTTCCAGCTGGTGCTCGGCAATGTGAGCCTGGGCGTTGAATGACGCCGCAAGAGAAGTCGCCGCAACTGCGGCAACGGCAAAAAGTCCTGCCAACGGCAGTCTGTTTCTGAATTGGGTCATTTGCCTCCCCAAGTATTCTTTTTTTAATTCTGTCGAAGTTATCAGAAACGGGAGAGGAGTCAAGAGGCCAAAACCGCGGCTACTTCTTTTCGTCGAAAAGTTCGCCGATCTGGCCGATCAGCGCGCCTGCAAGCTCGTCCGCGTCGGCGATGGTTAAAGCTTTCTGGTAATAGCGCGTAACGTCGTGGCCAATGCCGATGGCAGTGAGTTCAACGGATGAAACATTTTCAATCCACGCGATCACATTCCGCAAATCTCTTTCCAGAATATTGGAAGGATTGACCGACAGCGTTGAATCATCGACCGGCGCGCCGTCAGAAATAACCATAAGTATCTTTCGCTGCTCCTTGCGCGCCGCGAGCCGGTTATACGCCCACACTAACGCCTCGCCGTCGATATTTTCCTTAAGTAATCCTTCCTTGAGCATCAGCCCGAGATTTTTGCGCGAGCGCCGCCACGGCGTGTCCGCCTGCTTGTAGATGATATGGCGCAGATCGTTAAGGCGGCCGGGGTGAGGAGGGCGGTTGTTCTGCACCCACAGGTCGCGCGACTTCCCGCCTTTCCACGCACGGGTCGTAAAGCCGAGGATTTCCACCTTCACGCCGCAGCGCTCGAGCGTGCGAGCGAGAATATCGGTGCACATCGCGGCGATGGCGATAGGCCTGCCGCGCATCGAGCCCGAATTGTCGATCAGCAGCGTGACGACGGTGTCGCGGAACTCCGTCTCCTTTTCCTGCTTGTAAACGAGCGGCACGGTCGGGTTCGCGACGATGCGGGCAAGACGCCCGGTATCGAGCGTTCCCTCATCGAGATCGAACTGCCATGACCGCTGCTGCTTCGCCATTAATTTTCTTTGCAGCCGGTTCGCGAGCTTTGTCGTCACGCTCTGAAGATGCGAGAGTTGCTGGTCCAGCATTGAGCGCAGGCGCTCAAGCTCCTCCGGCTCCGCAAGTTCCTCGGCCCTGACAATTTCATCGTATTGCGCCGTGTAAATCGTATAGGTGCTGTCGGGGCCGGGAATATATCCTTCGGGCCGCCTAGGCCTTGGCATGGATTCATCTTCGCCCGCTTCTCCCGCGCGTTTGACTTCCTCCGGCATGTCATCGGCGGCCGTGTGCTGACCCTCGCCGGAATCTTCCGTGGTTTCGGCTTCATCGGATCCCTGGGCCCCGGCGGATGAATCGGCCTGCTCATCCTTGCGCTCGTCCTTGTCCTGCTGCCGGTCGTTGTTATCCTCGCCGTTCTCCGCGTCTTCCTCGCTTTCCTGTTCCGCGCCGTGCTCTTCGCCCGCGTCCATGTCCATCTTCGCGATCAGCTTGCGGGCGAGCGCTGCGAAACTCTTCTGGTTGTGCAGAAGCGGCTTAAGCTGGGAAAGTCCTTCCACGCCAAGTTTTTCATTCAGCCACGGCTGCCAAAGCTCCATGACCTTTCCGGCGGAAGCGGGGGCGTCTTCTCCCGTCAGCGCCGTGCGCGCAAGGATGTGCAGAGCATCGGCCATGTTGCATTGTTCGCGGTTGCCGATGTTCTTGTAACCGAAGCGGCGGCATTTTTCCTCAAGCGTCGTCCGCAGGTTCGCGGCGACGCCGCGCATTTCAATCGCGCCCAGCGCCTCGCACCGCGCCTGCTCCAGCGCATCGAACGCCGCCTGCGCCGTAAGATCCATTGGCGCGTTCTGAAGGTGCAGCGCGGGATTGTGATGCTGGATGCGCAGCGCCTTCGCATCGGCGTCGCCGCGCACAAGGCTTGTGCTTTCCGGGCTCATGTCGCGGTCGGGCAGGGGCAGGCGCGCCTTGCCTTGCTGCTGCTTCTGCCCGCCGTGGACGGGGCTCTCGCCCGCGGAAAAGCTGACATCCAGATCCCTGCGCTTCGCAATCGCCCGCAGCGTGGCCGCAGTCGCGCTCTTGAATTTTTCAAGGCGGGTGTTTTCGTTGTCTGTGTCTTTTGCGTTCATGATCTGTCATTCATTTATACTTTTCCTCTCCCATGGGGAGAGGGCAACGAAGCTTGGCTTTTCCTCTTGGAAAAGCCTTAGCTGAGTGGGTAAGGGGGTACGGTGTATAATAATCGGGCACCGTACCCCCTTACCCAGCTTCGGCTAAGCGCAAGGGCGCTAAGCCTGCGCAACCCTCTCCCCATGGGAGAGGGAAAATTAGGAACGCTTCTGACCAAACATCCAATCCCATATTTTGTCCGCGTATAAATCTTCGGAAGGACATTGATGGCCCATTTCAGGGAATTCGTTGTAAAAGGCGTTGCCGCCCCGGGAACGGATGATTTCATTCAGCGCCTTCGCCTGGTCGGGAGGAATAATCTGGTCCAGCGCCCCATGCATGGCAAGGAGGGGCATTTTGGTCATGTTGACGCCGTCGGCGGGATCCCAGCTTCCGCTCATGGCGATGCCTGCTGCGAACACGTCCGGGAAATACCTTGCCGCGCCGTAAACGCCCGTGCCGCCGTCGGAGCAGCCCACAACGTATATGCGTTTTGTGTCGACCGGATAGAGCGTGGAAACCTGTTTGACGATTTCAATGATATCGCCGAGCGCATAGCGCTTGGGAAGTTCGCCGGTTTTCGACGGCGCGGCCCAGTGGCGGCGTATCGAAAGGGCTGGGATCAGGATGAACGCAGGGTGCTTCATGCCCGTCGGATCGGTAATCAGCCATTTGGCCGCATATGCTTTTCCCGGCGCGCCGTGCAAAATCAGGACGAGCGGGAACTTCAGCCCCTCCGGCCACGGCTTGTCCGGCGAGTACCAGAAATAGGTATAGGTGCGCCTGCCGACCGGGATCTGGTAGCGCTCGAAATAGCCGTTGTAATCCTCCGCCGGCACTTCATTGCGCGGCTTTTCCACGATGTCCTTGCCGCGCATCAGCGAAGAAGTGTCGATAAGCGCATCGCGTGTGGAAGGGGTGAACAGGATATACGCCATCAGCAGGACCATGCCGAGGACCAGAATGCTGCCTATGCCCGTGCGCATGTCTAGCCTTTTGCGTTGAGGTCGATCCCGAAGCACCGCTGGTAATATTCGGCGATGGTCGGGCGCTCCGCTTCGTCGCATTTATTGAGGAAGCTGAGGCGGAAGGAAAATTCGCGGTCCTTGAGGATTTTCATGTTCTCGATCCAGCTCAGCACCGTGCGCGGCGACATGACGGTGGAAAGATCGCCGTTGATAAAACCCTGCCGCGTCAGGTCGGCAAGCCGGACCATGGCGTCGACATCCTCGCGGCCTTCCTTGGTATCCATGTCCGGATTTTTGAGCAGCATGATTTCCGTCTCGTCGTCATGCGGCAGGTAGTTGAGCGTCGTGACGATGTTCCAGCGGTCGAGCTGCGCCTGGTTGAGCTGCTGCGAGCCGTGATAAAGCCCTGTCGTGTCGCCGAGCCCTATCGTGTTAGCGGTGGCGAACAGCCGGAAAGCGGGGTGAGGGCGGATGACCGTATTCTGGTCGAGCAGGGTAAGACGGCCTTCCGCCTCCAGCACACGCTGGATGACGAACATCACATCGGGCCGTCCCGCGTCATATTCATCGAACACCAGCGCGATGGGATTTTGCAGCGCCCACGGCAGCAGGCCCTGTTTATATTCGGTGATCTGCTTGCCGTCGCGGATGACGATCATGTCCTTGCCCAGCAGGTCGATCCGGCTGACATGGCTGTCGAGGTTGATCCGCACGCACGGCCAGTTAAGGCGCGCGGCGACCTGCTCGATATGCGTCGATTTCCCGGTGCCGTGATAACCCTGCACCATCACACGGCGGTTGTTGGAAAAACCGGCGAGGATGGCGACGGTCGTGTCATGGTCGAAATGATACGCCTTGTCGATTTCGGGCACGTTGGCATGCGGCTGGCTGAAGCCTGGAATTTTCCAGTCCATGTCCAGCCCGAACGTCTCTCGCGCATCGAACTTCGCGTCGGGAATGGTTGTGTATTGCGCGCTGTTCGGCGTCATCTGCGCCAGCGCGTCAAGGTCTTCCCTGCCGCTTGTAACGTCCAGCCCGTCTTTGTCTTTTTTGGCCACGTGGTTTCCCCTCTCGGGTGTTGCGCCTGTTAAAGTTTTAACACGAAGTCGGAGAAGAAGTAAAAGTACACGAAGTTTTCGTGATCTTATTTTTCTTCAATCGGCAAGTTTTTCAAATTTCTCATAAGCCAGCTTCAATATTGTATATGCCATATTGATGCTTTTGAGAAGCTCCTCGGATTTCGGATCTCCCCGGTTGACGTCGGGATGGTGCTTTTTGACCAGTTCCTTGTAGCGCGCCTTGACGTCCTTGAGGCTCAGCGGCGGCTCGAGATGCATGATCGCCATGGCCTGCCATTCGGGGGAATTCCTGCCGAACGGGCTTTCGGGGGCAGGGCCGTTTTTCGGTTCGCTGTCGCTGAAATGATAATGCTGCCACGCCCGCCGGTTCAGCTCGCTCTCCAGGTTGGCGAAATTATCGTACCGCCATGTCGGCCGGTCGCCGAGCGTGCTGCGGACCACATGTTCCTCGATATCGATGGGGGCCATGCCGGAAAAGAAGTCCCAAGCCTGATTGTATTCCTGCACATGGGTAAGGCAGAACCGGTAATATTCGTTGAGGCTCCTGTCCTTGGGCGCCTTGAAATCGGCAACCTCGTCGCACCCCGGCATGTCGCAGCCGCAGGCCCGCTGGTTTTTCTGTTTTTCATCGGCATATTCGGCCGAATTGGGTTTCAGGTATATTCTTGGCATCTCTTACCATTATGATATCTAACGGAATGCCGGACAAGTTCCCGGCTTCCGGAAAAGGAGAGTCGATAATATGGGCGTTGCCGATGAAATCTCAAGCATTATCGCGGAGAATTTGCAGCCTCTGCATCTGGAGGTCATCAACGAGAGCGGCCTCCACGCCGGCCACGCGGGCGACGATGGCAGCGGGGAGAGCCATTTCAGGCTGGTCATCGTCTCCGGCCGGTTTGAAGGTCTTTCCCGTCTCGACCGCCACCGACTCGTGTATAATGTCCTGAAGCGCCATATGGGCAAGCTGCCTCATGCCCTCGCTATCGAAGCGAAAACCCCGCAGGGCGGTTAGCATAAATTGTATTCCTGAATAATTTTTACTCTTAATGGTTGCGAAAATATCCCGGCGCGGCATCCTTTAGGTATATCTTGCGGGGAGATTCGGCCATGGCAGGCGGCGAATTAAACATGCGTCCTTCAAAAAGCACTCTGGTCAGCAGGAACGTCACGATTCTCGGACGCAGGACTTCGGTCAGGCTCGAACCCGAAATGTGGACCGCCCTGCATGAAATCGCAAAGCGTGAAGGCTGCAAGATCCATGATATCTGCTCGCTCGTGCATATAAGAAAAAACCGGGATACGTCCCTGACCGCCTCCATACGCGTTTTCGTGATGCTCTATTTCCGCGCGGCGTCGACGGAGGACGGTCACAATAAAGCCGGTCATGGCAGTTTCAATGAAATGATGCAGCGGGCGAAGCTTGACGCGAATGGTCCGTTGTTTTTGCAGGTGAAAGACAAAAAATAGCGACTGCTACGCCGCCCGGCCCATCTTCAGGAATTTTTCGTGACGCTTCGTTTTGAGCTTGTCGCCGTCCCAGGGGATCAGGCTCTCCAGCGCTTTTTCGATCTGGTGTGCGACCGCCTCGATGGTTTCCTGCTGCTTGCGGTGGGCGCCGCCGATGGGTTCGGAAATGATTCCGTCGATCAGTTTAAGATTATAAAGATCCTGCGCCGTCAGTTTCAGCGCGGCGGCGGCATCGTTGGCGTGGGTCGAACTGCGCCACAGGATCGAGGCGCATCCTTCCGGCGAGATGACCGAATAGATCGAGTGCTCCAGCATGTAAATCCTGTCCGCCGCGGCGATGGCGATAGCGCCGCCGGAGCCGCCTTCGCCGATGACGACGGAAACGATCGGCGTCTTGACGCGCAGACAGGTTTCAATCGAGCGGGCGATGGCTTCGGCCTGTCCGCGCTCCTCCGCGCCGACGCCGGGATAGGCTCCCGCCGTATCGATCAGCGTGATGACGGGAAGACCGAATTGCTAGGCCATGCGCATCAGGCGCTGCGCCTTGCGGTAGCCCTCGGGCCGCGCCATGCCGAAATTGTGCCGGATGCGCGATTCCGTATCGCTGCCTTTTTCATGCCCCAGGATGACGCAGGAGCGGCCGCGGAAACGTCCCATGCCGCCGGGCAGGGCATAGTCCTCGCCGAAATTGCGGTCGCCGGCGAGCGGCGTAAAGTCCTCGATAAAGCCCGCGATGTAATCCTTGAAGTGAGGACGCTCCTGGTGGCGCGCGACCTGAACCTTCTGCTGCGGCGTCAGCTTGCCGTAGATCTGCGCCAGCAGGCGGTCGATCTTGTTCTGCATGCGGCTGATTTCATCCGCGATGTTGAGACTGTCGTCGCTGCTGACCTTGCGCAGCTCGGCGATCTTGGCTTCAAGTTCAAGAACGGGCTTCTCAAATTCCAGTTGGCTCATTTTTTTACCACTGATGAGGATACGGGGTTCCAGTAACAAATCAGGCAGACAATATCAATCTTGTCTGCCTGATTCGAATTAGGTTACTGCGGATAAATTATTTACCCGAGCCGGTTTTGGACAGCGGGTGTTTTTCTTCCACCGTCTTCTTGGCTTTGTCGCCGATGATATGCGTGTAGATCTGAGTGGTCGCAATATCGGCGTGGCCCAGCATTTTCTGCACCGAACGAAGATCGGCGCCGTTGCTCAGCAGGTGCGTCGCGAAAGCGTGACGCAGGATGTGCGGGCTGACGCGATCCGAATCGATCTGCGCCGCGTCGGCGAGATCTTTCAGGAGCTGCGCGAAACGCTGGCGGGTCAGGTGTCCGCTCTCCGACGTGCGGGAGGGGAACAGCCATTGCGCCTGCGTGCCTTTATCATCCGGGCTGACGAACTGCTTGCGGACGTCCAGATACGACTTCAGAGCCTTTTGTGCGGGCTCTGAAATGGGAACCATGCGCTCGCGACCGCCTTTACCGGCAACCATGAGGAATTGCATGTCTTCGCCAATCGCGGACATCGGCAGGCCGACGAGTTCGGAAACCCGCAGGCCTGTCGCATAAAGCATTTCCAGCAGGCATACGAGGCGAACGCTGTCCGCGCCGCCGCTCTGGCCTGCCGTTTTGATCAGTGCGCTGACTTCGGACTCGGACAGGGTCTTCGGCAGCGTGCGCGTCTGTTTCGGGCTCTCAATTGCAGAGGTGGGATCATCCTTGCGGATGTTCTCCGAGACCAGATAGCGGTAGAACTGGCGAAGCGCCGACAGGCGGCGCGCGACGGTTCTTGTTGCGATCTGGGCTTTGTTCTGGCCCTTGACGTGGATCTTGTTGCTGAGATCCTGGAGGTAAGCCTTGATCTGGTCGGTGGACACGTCGACAATCTCCTTGCCGTATGCTTCCCGCAGATAGAGGCTGAAATCAGCCAGATCCCGCCAGTAAGCCTGACGGGTATTCATTGCCGCACCACGCTCCGTAGTGAGCATATCGAGAAAAGAGTCTACCAGCGGGTGAAGCCGCGGTTTGTCTTTCGGTGGACGACCTGGACGTGCCATTTTAGTTCTCTCCTTTATTTATACTAAGACCCAGTATGACCTCGCGGGCCAGGGACTGCGCCTCTTTTGTTAACCCCACTGTCACAAGACCATCTATCACTTCCCGGAACATCCCCGCATAAAGTTTGTCGGGCGGGGCATCCCGGAGTGCAATGGAGCTTAGCAAGACAATCTCTCCCAGACGTTGTTCAGACTCTGCATTCTCGAGAGCGTCTCGCAAGCTAATAGATGGCATTACATAATCGACAGCCTTTGTCAAGTCTAGGGTTTTTTCATAACCATCACTGGCGTCATAATTATGTAATTTTAGCTGTTTGTCAAGCTTTTCATAAACAATTTGTAACAATTCCTTTTCCTGAGGATCAAGTTTCTCAAAATTTCCTTTAAAATCAGAGTCTTGATCGGGTGTGTTCTCAGGGAACTCATTGCCTATGCTGTAGGCCACAAATGTCAGAAGTTTGGCCTTGCTCAAATTTTTTTCTTTATTTTGGTCCGCGTACCAAATTTCCGCCCATTCGGGGCTGATGCGTTCGCCGGTTTCCGCGAGAATGACAAATCCCTCGCGAATCGCCGGAGACTCTAGTTCTCCCGGGTCCATGAGCGCGATGATGTCGGCGAGAGGCCAGAGCGCGGCGGTGCCGTATTGAGGCACAAGTTCCAGCGCTTTTTTAAGTATCGCGGATTGCTCGCGCCCCGCGCCTGCGTTGGTTGCCGCACGATACAGATAGGGCAGTCTTTTCCAGCCGGCAATGGCCTGGTAGTCGATCAGCGATGTTTTTTTCTTATTCTTGCCGAAAAGTTCCACAGCTTTTTTATCGTAGTAATCCGCGAGATCCTGCGGCGACTTCAAACCGGCTTCCACGGCCTGAATCATGAGGCGGAAGGCCTGCTCTCCGGAGAGGGAAGGATCGTCCATGAACAGCGCCAGAACATGAGGCGGCAGTTTTTGTTGTGGATCGAATTCAAACCCGCTGAGATCGAACCGCTTATCCGCTGCCAGCACGGCTGCTTCAAGAGGCTCAAGATCCAGCAGATCCGCGGGCTTGCGCGGGCTGAAGCGGAATGAATCCCTGTCGATGATCTGCTGGATAATTTTGCTTTCGGGGAAATCGATTTTGGCGGCATTTTTTTTGCTGCCCGGCTTTGACAGAATATATGTACAGATTTTTGCCATCTGTTGCCAGAAAGCCACATCAATAAACCGTTCCTCGACCGCTTTTGCCTCAAGACAGGCAAGCGAGGATTCGCGGCTGTAAAGAGCCGCATAAACGCCCGCCTTGGCAAAACGCTCATGATAAGGCTCGCCATGATGGCCGGTGTAAAGGGTCAGCGCTTCCTTGAAAGCGCCCATCTCCAGCAGTTTCTCAAGCCGCAGCGTCATCAGGTCGCTGCCCGGCTGGGGCTTTTCATCGCGCCTGATAAGCTCGGCGTCGGCCTGCGTGAGCAGCAGGCGGCGCGAGAGGGTCTGCATCGTGCGGTATTCGGACATGCCCGGCATCTGGGGCAGGGCGGCAACGAGCAGCGAGCGCTTCGTGCCGTTCCACAGGTCGCGGCCCAGGCTGCCGTCTACGGACTTGGTCAGCAGGCCGCGGGATTCCAGTTTCGCGAAATTGACGTCGAGAACGTTTTCCGATGAATTTTCTTCTTCTTTCTCTGCCTTGACGGCCTTTTTTTCAGGAGAAGCGGCCTTATCGTGAACGGTGTTGCGAACCCCTCCCGCCGTGCGGTTTTCCGCCAGCGCGGGCAGCGCAAGGCCTGCGCATAAAAGCAGCGCTCCAATCAGTAATGCCATTCTGATCGTCTCAGTTCCCATTGAAAAAACGCTCGTTCGGAATGGTTTTGCTGATGCTCGTCTGCTTCACCGGAACATCGGTTGCAAGCAGCCAGACAAGAGCGCCCGCAAGCAGGAGCGTGACCGCGCCGCATAACAGCAAGGGTAATGTCAGTCTCATGCTCATATTGTTTCCTCCTGAATGGTTTGCCCTATATAGTCGTTGGTGGCCGGGAAGCCTGGAAAAATATAGCATTCCCGCGGCTCCGGGCCACGGCAAGTTAATACAGGACTTATATAAAATGCAATGGCGGGATTGTTTTTTTTCCACTTCTCATGGCATAAGCATGACTATGGCTTTAAAGAACGAGGAAATTGTCGACGATATAAAGCGGCTGCTTGACCGGCCTGTCGTGCTCATTGGCATGATGGGGGCGGGGAAAACGCGCCTGGGAAGGCAGATCGCCGGGGCGCTTGGCCTGTCTTTTAGCGACTCCGACGATGAGATCGAAAAGGCGTCGGGCCTGTCGATCCCGGAAATCTTCGACCGCTTCGGGGAATCCTATTTCCGCGACGGCGAGCGGCGCGTCATCGCCCGCCTGCTGGAGCAGGGCGTGTCCGTGATAGCGACGGGCGGCGGCGCCGTGATGAACGAGGACACGGCGAAGGAAATCTGGTCGCGCACACGCTCGGTCTGGGTAAGGGCGGAAATGGACGTCATGCTGGAGCGCGTCTCCCGCAAGGACAACAGGCCGCTGCTGCAAAAAGGCGACCCGAGGCAAATCCTCACCGATTTTGCGGCGGCAAGATACCCCGTCTATGAGAAAGCCGATGTCGTGATCGACAGTCATAACGGCCCCTCGGAAGCCATTCTCAACCAGGCCCTCGACAAAATTTACAAGTTTTTACGCCATGAGCAGCGCAAGGCAGGATAAGGGCGCACGGGTGACCCCCCGGACAGTTCACATCGCGCTGGAGGAACGCTCCTACGGCATTCATATCGGCGAAGGCCTGCTGGCCAGTGTGCCTGATTTCGTGCCGCTCGATCTGAAGGGCCGCAATCTTTTCGTCGTTACGGATGAAAACGTCGCCTCCACTCACGCAGCATCCGTCCTCGAAAGTCTGAAATCGTGCAAGCCGCGCAAGATTGAGCTTATGGCGTTGCCTCCGGGCGAGCAGACGAAATCCTTTGAGATGCTGGAGCGGGTGACAGGCTGGCTGCTGGACCACGGCGTTGATCGCGATTCAGTTCTGTTCGCCGTCGGGGGCGGTGTGATCGGCGATCTCGCCGGGTTCGCCGCATCGGTCATCCTGCGCGGCATCCCTTTCGTACAGGTGCCGACGACGCTGCTGGCGCAGGTCGATAGCTCCGTGGGCGGCAAGACTGCGATCAACATGCCGCAGGGCAAGAACATGGTCGGCGCGTTTTACCAGCCGCGGGCCGTCATATGCGATACATCCACTCTCATCACGCTGCCGTCCCGCGAAATACTGGCAGGCTATGCCGAAACGGTGAAATACGGCCTGATCGGCGACCCGGAATTTTTTATCTGGCTGGAAAGGGACGGAACCAAAGTATGCGGGCTGGAAACGGAGCCGCTCGTCAGGGCGGTTGAAACTTCCTGCCGCAAGAAAGCGGAAATTGTCACCGCGGACGAAACGGAGAAAGGCGCGCGGGCGCTGCTCAATCTCGGTCACACCTTCGGCCACGCGCTCGAGGCCGCCGCCGGCTACGGCGCAAGACTGCTGCACGGCGAGGCAGTCGCCGTCGGCATGGTGCTGGCCTTCAGGCTTTCCGAACGCCTGGGACTCTGCAATCCCACCGATGCCGACCGCGTCGAATCCCATCTTGAAAAAGCGGGTCTGCCGGTGCGCATCAATCAGATCGTGCCGCTTTCCCGGCTGACACCGGACGAAATCATGGATTACATGAAAGGCGACAAGAAGGCCTCCGCAGGAAAGAAAGTTTTCATCCTCGCGCACGGCATTGGCAAGGCCTTCGTCTATAAAGACGCGCCCGACGCCGACGTGCGCGAAATCATAAAAATTTCAATGAACAGGAGTTAAAGCCATGATCCCCAGCGGAGGCGAAGCCGCCGAACCTTTTCTGAATACGCCGGTGGCGTTGATAGCAATCGTCATCCTCGTGGGTCTGTCCGGTTTTTTCGCAGGCTCCGAAACCGCGCTCACCGGCGCGTCGCGGGCCCGCATGCACACGCTGGAGAAGGAAGGCAGCAAACGCGCGGCGCTGGTCAACAAAATCCGCGAGCGCAAGGACAACATGATCGGCGCGCTGATGCTTGGCAATACGGCCGTGCATGTCATGGCGTCGGCGATTGCCGCCGGTCTTTTGATAGAACTGTTCGGCGAAGCCGGCGTTTTGTACGCCTCCGCGGCGATGACCGCGGTCATGATCGTCTTTGGCGAAGTTTTGCCGAAGACCTACGCCCTGCACCGCGCCGACAGCATGGCGATGACGATCGCGCCCCTTATCAAGGCCGTTATCGCGATATTCGCGCCTCTTACCGCCATGATTACTTTCATAGTGCGCTTCATACTGCGGCTTTGCGGCATGGATATGAGCATGGTCAGCAGCGGGCATCATCTGGAACTTTTGCGCGGCGCCATCGACCTGCACCGCGGGCCCGAGGAGGAGGTGCAGGCGCAGCGGGCGATGCTGCGCTCCGTGCTCGATCTCGCCGACGTCGAGGTTTTTGAAATCATGACCCACCGCAAGAACGTGGCGATGGTCGACGCTTCGCTGCCGATGAACCGGATCGTCGAGGAAGTTCTCGATAGCGCCTATACGCGCCTGCCTTTGTGGAAAGACGATCCCGACAATATCGTCGGCGTCATCCACGTCAAGGCGCTGCTCAAGGACATGAAGACGCACGAGGGCAGGATTTCAAAACCGGACATACGCTCGCTTTCGACCGAACCGTGGTTCATCCCCGAGAGTACGACCCTGTTCGACCAGTTGCAGGCTTTCCGGCAAAGACGCGAGCATTTCGCGCTGGTGGTCGATGAATACGGCAGTTTCAAGGGCGTCGTGACGCTGGAGGACATCATCGAGGAGATCGTCGGCGAGATTGAGGACGAACTGGACGAAGTCGTCGCCGGTGTGCGCAAGCAACCCAACGGCAGCTACATGGTCGACGGCGACGTGACCATCCGCGACCTCAACCGGGAATTCGAATGGAACCTGCCCGATGAAAATTACGCGACCATAGCGGGGCTGGTCCTGCACGAGGCGCAGGTTTTGCCGGAGCCGGGACAAGCCTTCCATTTTTACGGCTTCCGCTTCGACATCGTCCGCCGCCAGCGCAACCAGATCACGCTGGTCCGCATCAGCCCGCCGCCGAGGAAACAGGCGAGCGAAGCGGCGTAGTCACCCATTTACTGTCATCCCGGCGAAAGCCGGGATCTTTTTGGATTGACGGCAGGAAGATCCCGGCGTTCGCCGGGATGACGATAAAATTATTTACATTTATCTAATGTTTCTGCTACCTGATGCTGATGCACGACCGTGACCCCATCTTCCTGCAGGCGCTCTGGCGCAGTTGCTCGACTTACTTCTGGACGAAGTTTCGCGAGAACCCCGACCTGCGCTGTTACAAGGAACCGCTTCATGAAGGGGTGCTGACATTCTCAGAAACAAATCTTGCAAGTGATCCGAACGAGCGGGCCTCGCTGCGGCATCCCGTTTTAAAAGAACATTACTTTGCCGAGTACGAGATTGCCGAAGGAGGCGGCGTACCCGGATTCCGCAAGCGGTTCGCCGAACTGACAGGCGCGGATATCGACCTGTCCGATTTCAAGCGCCGCAAACCGGGCGAGGGGCGGCATCTGACCGTTTCCGATGAGGCGAAAGCGATTATTCGGCGCGCGGCGGAGAAACTAAATCCCGATTGGGCGCGGCTGGAAACTCTGGGAATGGCGGAATCAACGAAGAAGTTTCTGGATTTGATAGTCTCTTAAGTTACCTTCCCGTGACAATGCTTGTACTTCTCGCCGCTGCCGCAGGGGCAGGGGGCGTTGCGCTGGACTTTGCTCCATGTTGCGGGATCGTTCTTGTCGAACTCCCGCTTCGGCGCGGGGAAGGGCTGGACGTTCTTCTCATCCATTTTATACCCGGCGCTGTGTTTCAACTGGCTCGTGCCTGTCGTCTGTCCCATGCCCATCAGGGCGGGGTCATGGCGCGTTTCCTGCGTCTTGGCCGGCTGCGCCGCGCGGCGCATGAACAGGTGGCGCGAATCCTGGTCGATGTTGAACTCAACCATGCTGAGCGTTTCCGTGATGCTCTCGTTCAGATGGTCGATCATCATCATCTTGAACATCTCGAAAGCCTCGACCCTGTATTCGTTGAGCGGGTCGCGCTGCGCGAAGGCGCGCAAATTGATGCCCTGCCGCAGGTGGTCGAGATTGAGAAGGTGTTCCTTCCAGTGCTGGTCGAGTTTTTGCAGCACGAGGCCCTTCTGCAGCTTCATATAAATGTCCGGCCCGGTATTCGCCGCCTTGTGCGCCATCAGCTTGTCCGAGTGATCGACGATCCGCTCGATCATCTCGGCTTCCGCGATGCCTTCTTCCTTCGCCCAGCCCGCCACCGGCAGGTCGAGATTGAGCAGGCGGTGCGTTTCGTTCTTGAGCGTGGTCATGTCCCACTGCTCGGCATAGGTTCCCGCCGGCATGCAGCGGTGGACGAGATCCGAAATCACGGTATGGCGCAGGTCGGTGACATATTCATCGACATCGGGCGAGGCCATCATTTCGCGCCGGAGCTCGTAAACCTCCTTGCGCTGGTCGTTCATGACGTTGTCGAATTTCAAAAGGTTTTTACGCACGTCGAAGTTCATCGCCTCGACCTTGCTCTGCGCCCGCTCCAGCGTCTTGCTGATCCACGGATGGGCAAGCGCCTCGCCCTCGCGCAGGCCGATATGCTTGTGGGCGAGCAGCGATTCCATTCTCTCGGAACCGAAAATGCGCATCAGATCGTCTTCGAGCGAAAGGAAAAAGATCGTCTCGCCGGGATCGCCCTGACGCCCGGAGCGTCCGCGAAGCTGGTTGTCGATCCGGCGCGATTCATGGCGCTCGGTGCCGATCACGTAAAGGCCGCCGGCGGCGCGGACTTTCTCGCGGTCCTCTTCTATTTCCTTGCGAATTTTCTCGATGTTTTTCGCCTTCTTGTCTTCCGGCCACTCGGGATCGATTTCCTGCTTGATCCGCATGTCAAGATTGCCGCCGAGCTGGATGTCCGTCCCGCGGCCTGCCATGTTGGTCGCGATTGTGACGGCGCCGAGGCGGCCCGCCTGCGCGATGATAAAGGCTTCCTGCTCGTGATAGCGGGCGTTCAGCACGTTATGCGGGATTTTCAGCTTCTTGAGCTGCGCCGAAAGCTTTTCCGATTTCTCGATGGAAGTCGTGCCGAACAGCACAGGCTGCTCCCGCCTCCGGCATTCCTGCACGAGGCTGATCGCCGCTTCTTCTTTTTCGCGCAGGCTCTTGTAAATCTTGTCGTCGCGGTCGATCCGGGTAACGGTAACGTTGGTCGGGATCTCAACGACGCCGAGCTTGTAGATATTCTCGAATTCCGCCGCCTCCGTCATCGCCGTGCCGGTCATGCCCGCGAGTTTCGGGTACATGCGGAAATAATTCTGGAAGGTGATCGAGGCCAGCGTCTGGTTCTCGTTCTGGATGTCGACGCCTTCCTTGGCTTCCAGCGCCTGGTGCAGTCCGTCGGAGAAACGGCGGCCTTCCATCATTCTTCCGGTGAATTCGTCGATGATGACGACGCGCCCCTGATGCAGGATGTAATCCTTGTCCGCGAAATAAAGCTTGTGCGCGCGCAGCGCCTGATTGACGTGATGGACGAGCGAGATGTTGTGCGCGTCGTAAAGCCCGCCCTCGGTCAGTACGCCGCGCTCCTTGAGCAAAAACTCGATATGCTCCGTCCCCCGGTCGGTGAAGGTGATGGTGCGCATTTTCTCGTCGAGCTCGAAATCTGCGGGCTTCAGGTCGGGGATGATTTTGTCGACGGCGGTGTAAAGGCCCGACGACGACTCGGACGGGCCGGAAATGATAAGCGGCGTCCGCGCCTCGTCGATCAGGATCGAATCGACCTCGTCGACGATGGCGAAATTGAAATCGCGCTGGACCATGCTTTCCAGCTGATATTTCATATTATCGCGCAAATAATCGAAGCCAAGTTCGTTGTTGGTGCCGTAAGTGACGTCGGCGGCATAGGCCCGTTTGCGCTCTGAATCGTCGATATTGCTGGCGATGCAGCCCACGCTAAGGCCGAGGAAATTGTAAACCTGCCCCATCCACGCAGAGTCGCGGCGGGCTAGGTAATCGTTGACCGTAACCACATGGACGCCCTTGCCCGACAGCGCATTAAGGTAAACGGGCAGGGTGGCGACAAGGGTTTTGCCCTCGCCGGTCTTCATTTCGGCGATCTTGCCCTGGTGCAGGATAAGCCCGCCCAGAAGCTGCACGTCGAAATGGCGCTGTTTCAGCGTCCGCTTGGCGGCTTCGCGGACGACGGCGAAAGTTTCGTCGATCAGGCTGTCCAGCGGCGCGCCGTTGCCAAGGCGCTGCCGGAATTCGCCGGTCATGGCCTGAAGTTCGGAATCGCTCATGGCCTCGTAACGGCTTTCGAGGGAATTGATTCCCGCAACATGCCGGTGCAGGCTTTTCAATACCCGTTCGTTCGTTGAACCGAAAATCTTGGTGGCGAGAGCTAGCAACATACTTTCCTTATACTATGAGAACCCGGAAAATCAGGGGCCGCAAAGCTTTGATATAAGCCGTTGCAGTCCTTACGTCAATGAAGTTAATAACGGGGACTTGCCTCAAGAAAACCCTTTATTATTTGATTTTAGCTGGCTAGATTGTTAACGCCAAGGATACCTCCCGAAGGTTTTTGAGTTTTTTGTAGCAAATAGAAAGTAGGAAAATAAAATGGCTGAGAAAAAAGAAGGCGTTCAATCCGCCATAAGCGGAAAGAACAAAGGCCCGATCATTGCCGTTGTCGCGGTCGCGGTGCTGATCGCCATCGGCGCGATGGTCGCGATCACGGGCAAGGGCGGCGCTCAAAGCGGCGACAAGAGCGGTGAGTTGAGCGAGATATCGCCGGCAAGCTCCGATACGGCGGCGGCAACCCCGGGTGGAGACGAGTCGATGATTAAGCTCGGCAACCCGGTTGTCGCGAAGGTCAACGGTCAGGACGTTCTGCGCAGCGATGTGTTCAATTTCATCAGCGCGCTGCCGGAGCAGGTTCGCCAGATGCCGATCCAGACCCTGTTCCCGCTCGCGCTGGAGCAGGTCGTCAATAACCGTCTGGTTACAACCAAGGCCAGCACCGCCAATCTGGATGCCGATCCCGAAGTGGCGCAGCTTCTGACGCAGGCGAAAGACCAGATTGTCCGCAACGTTTACATCGATCGCCAGATCGACGCGGAGATCACGCAGAAAAAACTTCTGAAAGCTTACGAAGACCTGCTGACCGAACTTGCCGAAGTGCAGGAAACCAAAGCGCGTCACATCCTCGTTGAAGATGAGACGAAAGCGCGCGAAGTCATCACCAAGCTGGGTGAAGGCGCGGATTTCGTTGCGCTGGCCAAGGAATACTCCTCGGGCCCTTCGGCTGAAAACGGCGGTGAGCTGGGCTGGTTTGCCAAGAACGAAATGGTGCCGGAATTCGCGGAAGCCGCTTTCGCGCTGGAGCCGGGCAACTTCACCAAGGAACCCGTAAAAACCCAGTTCGGCTTCCATGTCATCAAGGTGGAAGAGCGCCGCAAGCGCCCCGAGCCTGACTTCGAAACCGTCAAGCCCCAGCTTGAAGCGCAACTGCGCCAGCAGGTCCTGAACGATCTGGTTGCAGGCTGGCAGAAAGAAGCCCAGATCCAGAAGTTCGACATCAACGGCGAACCGGTGAAAGAGAACTAGGATTTAGCAATTCGTAATTCAAAAGGCCGCAGTTTATCTGCGGCCTTTTTACTTTTTTGAATATCAAACAAAATATACACCGTCATCCCGGAAAGGGCGTAGCCCTTGTCCGGGATCCATTCCTCCAGCCCCTCCAGCGGAATGGATCCCGGACAAACGCTTTCAGCGTTTTCCGGGATGACGGGTTTTAAAAAAATCTGTGTCCATCTGTGTTCATCTGTGGTTAAAAAACCTTATGGTCAGGTTCATAAAAAAACACATAGGCTGCGCCGAAGCCCTCGACCTTCCGCCGCCGGACTGCGCGCAGAAGCCGGTGGTGCTGGTGGCTGCCGCCGCCATTCTCGACGCCGACGGCCGGGTGCTGATCGCGCAGCGCCCGGAAGGAAAATCCATGGCCGGGCTGTGGGAGTTTCCCGGCGGCAAGGTGCATGAAGGGGAAACCCCGGAATACGCCCTGATGCGCGAACTAAAAGAGGAACTCGACATCGACACGCGCCCCTGCTGCTTTTCCCCGGTGGCGTTCGCCTCGCATGCTTACGAAAAATTCCATCTGCTGATGCCGCTGTTCGTCTGCCGGGTCTGGAAGGGAACGGCGCAGGGCCGGGAAGGGCAGGCGTTTAAATGGGTTTTTCCAAAAGACCTCTATGATTACCCGATGCCGGAGGCCGATTTGCCGCTGGTGACGCAATTACAGGAACTTATTTGAACTCTCTCCCCTTGGGGAGAGGGCAGGGTGAGGGGGATAATACTTTTCCAGTGTTTGCTTTTATTCCCCCTCATCCAAACCTTCTCCCCAAGGGGAGAAGGCTTTGCTAGGATATGCCATGACCTACACCGTCTACGATCTCAAGCAATTCTACGGCAGCCGGGGCGGACGCCTCGTGCGGCGGCTGGTTTCCGGCCATGTCCGCGAATTCTGGCCCGATCTCAAGGGGCAGAGGGTCATGGGCTACGGCTACGCGGTTCCTTACCTCAAATCGTTTCAGGATGAGGCGGAGCGCGTTTGCGCCGCTATGCCCGCCGGGGGCGGCGTCCATTTCTGGCCGGAAGGGGAGAAGGGCAGGGTTTGCCTGATAAAGGAAGGCGAGCTTCCTTTCGCCACGGAATCGATCGACCGGCTGCTGGTCGTGCACGGGCTGGAATACGCAGAGTCGCCGGAACCTCTGTTCCATGAATTCTGGCGCGTTCTCAAAAGCAACGGCCGCCTGATGCTGATCGTCCCGAACCGCCTCGGCATGTGGGCGCGGGTCGACTGGACGCCGTTCGGCCACGGCTCCCCCTATACGATGGGCCAGATCAACAACTACCTGCAAAAGAACCATTTCATTCTGGAGCGCAAGGGCCGCGCCCTTTTCATGCCCCCGTTCCGCTCGTTCCTGGTCATGCGCAGCGCCTATACGATAGAATCCTTTGGAAAATTCATTTTCCCCGGCCTTGCCGGCGTCCACCTGATCGAGGCGTCCAAACAGATTTATGCCGCCATTCCCAAAGGCAAGGCGGAAAGGGTGAAGGGGCGGCGTATCCTTATGCCCAATCCCCTGCCGACTTGAAATTCTTGCTTTCCTGCCGCAGGCGCGGTATTACCCTTTCATGTCCAAAACCGTAGACGCCATACGGCAGCAAATCGATACGCTCGATAACAAGCTTCATGACCTGCTCATGAAACGGGCGGAGCTTGTCCTTAAGATCGGCGAGGAAAAGCGCAGGAACAAAGTCCAGATCATCCAGCCCGACCGCGAAGTCGTCATGATCCGCCGCCTGCTCGCCCGTCACGAGGGGCCGCTGCCCAAGGAAGCCGTCGTCCGCATCTGGCGGGAACTGGTGGGGGCGGTATCGCTGCTCCAGACCGGCCTGAAAGTCGTGGTGACGGTGCCCGACGATCATACCGGGCTGGTGTTCTGGGACATGGCGAAGGATTATTTCAGCAGCGTCCTGCCGATGCACAAGGCCACCAACCCGCTGGCGGCGCTGGCGCAGGTGCGTGAAAAGGAAGCGACATTCGCCGTCCTGCCGTGGCCGGAAGACGAACAGGACAAGCCCTGGTGGGGTTATCTGCTGGGCGAAACGGGCGATGAAGGCATGCGCATCATGGCGCGGCTGCCGCTCGGCGACCGGACGGAAGGCGCGGCAAACCCCGAATTCCGCGCGCTTGTGGTCGCCCGCATCAAGTACGATACCTCGGGGCAGGATCGCAGCTTCCTCGCCATGGACCTGCAGGAAAGCATCAGCCGCGCCCGCGTCGTCGACAAGGCCAAGGCGCAGGGCATGACGCCGCTGAGCCTGCATACCTGTCCGGGAATGCGGCATGGAAGAAAGCTGCATCTTCTGGAAGTCGACGGCTATATCAGTCCCGAAGAAGATATCTTTGAAAAGTTCCTGCGCTATCTGGACGATCCGGAAGCAAGGGGCGTCTGCCTCGGCGGTTATCCGGTGCCGCCGGTTTATGAGGACAAGGTAGGCAGGAATGCGGTAAATGAATCGCCGCGCAAGCAGGAAAAAAAATCGGCCTAAGTCGTCATCCCCGCGAAGGCGGGGATCCGGCAAGCTACATAAACAGTGTTTTGATTACGTTGCCGGGCCCCCGCCTACGCGGGGGTGACGAAGGTGATAGAGAATGTTCAATAAAATTTCCATCATAGGCTTCGGCCTGATCGGCTCATCGGTCGCCCGCTGCATCAAAAAGCAGGGGCTGGCGAAAGAGCTTGTCGCGGTCGACCGCAGCGAATCCGTCTGCAAAAAAGCGCTGGAACTGGAGCTTTGTGATTCCGCCATGACCGATGTGCGCAAAGGCGTCGAGGGTAGCGACCTCGTTCTGCTCGCCATCCCTGTCGGCGCCTGCGCTGAAGTTGCCGGCCAGATCCGTTATTCGCTGAAGGAAGGCGCCATCGTCACCGACGCGGGCTCCGTCAAGGGCGAGGTCGCGCGCTCCGTCCTGCCGCACATCCCGCGCAAGGCGCACTTCGTGCCCGCTCACCCGATTGCGGGGACCGAGCATTCAGGGCCGGAAGCCGGTTTTGCCGAACTGTTCATGGGCCGCTGGTGCATCATCACTCCGCTCCCCGATACGGACATCCGCGCCGTCGAGAAAGTCACCGCGCTGTGGGAAGCCTGCGGCGCGAAGATCGAGATCATGGACGTGAAGCGGCACGATCTCGTTCTGGCGATCACCTCGCACCTGCCGCACCTGATCGCTTATACTATTGTTGGCACCGCGGCCGATCTGGAAGACGACACGCGGGATGAAGTCATCAAATATTCCGCGTCGGGGTTCCGGGACTTCACCCGCATCGCCGCCTCCGATCCCGTTATGTGGCGGGACGTGTTTCTCAATAACAGGGAAGCGGTGCTCGAAATCCTCCAGCGGTTCAACGAGGATCTTACAGGACTTCAGCGCGCCATAAGAAAAGGCGACGGCGAATATTTGCAGGCGATGTTCACCCGCACCCGCGACATAAGAAAGCAGATCATTCAGGCAGGGCAGGCAGATTACGCGAAGCCCACACAACCGGCGGCAGAGACGCAAGCCGCAACGGGCCGACGAAAAGCATCCGGTTCTGAAGCATAAGCGCGGCTTCCATATAGAGTTCATTGCTCGCGGGATCGGTTTTCGACAACCCGGACAACACGGCAGTCGCGATAAGCGCATCGCGAGTCTCGATATGGTTCTGCTGCTGCAGCCACGCGAGAAAATCCATGTGGCCGGTTATGCGGGCATTGAATTCTCCCGCCGGCTGTAAATTGGCGTCCAGCAGGACATGGCCGTTCCCTTTCAGTCGGAGCGAATTTTTCCCAAGCTCGATATTGCCGAATACGATCCTGTTTCCCGCATCGCGCCATGCGGCAAGATCTTCGCGGAAAAATTCAGGGAAAGATTTCGGTATGACGGTTTGCACCAGAAGGTAGTTCGGCGACCATACGCTAGCGTCCGCCGGGTGGGTGATATTGAACCCCTGCGGCATTTCCGCGCTCAGCGGCGTTTGCGGCAGGAAAAAACTCCGCGCTTCCAGCAGCGGAACTTCAATGACCGTTCCATCGGCGGCGATGCTTCCCGAAAACCAAGCTTCATGAATGAGAGGATAGCCGCGCACACCCATTGCGCCGGGAACAATCTGGACGCCGTTCTTTGCCGCCTCGGCGGGCAGGGCATCCATTTCCTTCCTGATTTCCCCAGCCATCCAGAACCAGAAGGCGGTGTAGGTGGTCAAGAGAAGGACCAAAAGACCGCTAACAATCAAAAATGAATTGGCTTTCATTTATTCCTCTTACTAAACTTCCCTCTCCCTGTGGGAGAGGGTTGCGAAGGCTTGGCGCCCTTGCGCCTAGCCGTAGCTGGGTGAGGGGTTACGGTGTTTAAATTCAGGCACCGTAGCCCCTCACCCACTTCGCTAAGGCTTTTCTTTCAGAAAAGCCAAGCTTCGTTGCCTCTCCCACCGGGAGAGGGGCTTAGATTTTTATTGGACGCCAGCGCCTCATCTTCCAGCGCCTTACTCGCGCTCTCCAGCCGCTCCTCCAGAACCTTGAGAAACGTATCCGGAAATTCTCCATGCCCGATCGGCGGCAGAAATTCAAAGATCACCTTGCCGGGCCGCTTGACCCAGGAATCGCGCGGCCAGAACAGGCCGCTGTTGAGGGCGAGGGGAACGACGGGCATGTGCGTCGATTTGAACATGCGGGCGACGCCGGGCTTGTAAGGTTTTTCCCGAACGGTCTGCCGCGAATGGACGCGTGTGCCCTGCGGGAAGATGATAATGGGGCGGTTCTGCTTCTCCACTTCCAGCGCGCCGTTGATGATCTGCTGGATCGCTTCCTTGCCTTGGCTGCGGTCGATGGCGATGGGCTCGCTGCGGGCAAGGAATTTTCCCCACAGCGGTATGTCCAGAAGCTCTTTCTTCAAAACCACGGCGGGAAATTTAAAAAGCCTGTGCAGCTTCAGGGTTTCATAAGTGGACTGGTGCTTGGCCGCGATGATATAGGAGCCTTCTTTCGGCAGATTCTCAAGCCCGCGCACTTCGTAATCCAGCCCGAGAATATGCTTTTCAAGAAAGTAAACGGTGTTCACGAACGTGCGGATAATTACTACCGCGCCCCTGCGCGGCAGCAGCAGGCCGGGCAGGCATATCAGGCAAAGCGCCGCGGTGGCGCCGCAAAAAGCGATGTTGAACAGGATCGAACGCAGGAAAATCATGAACGAATATCCGCCAGAATAAATCCGAATAAGGTAAGCAGGGTCTTGTTATATTCCAGAAAAATCAGGAACCAGCTCGCCCTGGGCGAAGGCACGGGATGGGCATGAATCTCCATTTCCGGCAGCATGGTTTTAAAAGCGAGCTGCGCGCGCGGCATGTGATAGTCGGCAGTCAGCAGCCGGGCGGAGCCGATGCTGTTCGCGGCAACCCAGTCGCGCGCTTCCAGCGCGTTCTCGATAGTGTTTGTCGCGACATGCCCGAGCACGACGCAGCAGGGCGGGCTCGCGTTCTTGCGCCAGAGCGATACCAGCTGTTCCACCGACACGTCTGTATTGACCCCGGAAATAAACAGGTAATCGGCCTGCTTCGCCTCCAGCAGGTCAAGGCCGGTATTGATCCGGTCCGGCCCGCCGGTCAGGACGATGATCGCGTCCGTGTGCATGCTGCGCGGTGCGGATATGCCCTTGATATGCACGGTAAACGCAAGCAGCCCCGCGAGCCAGAAGAGCAGGAAAGGCGTAAAGGCGATAGCGGGTATGCGGTAAAGTGCTGACATGGGCGTATCTTACGGCATCTGTTCCAGAACTTTAAGCACAGTTTGCCGCGCCGTGACAGTTGCGATAATGGCGACAAGCGCGGGCAGGACCGCTAGCGCGGCGATCTGCCCGCCCCCCAGCCTGAAATCGGGCAGCAGGTTGACGCCCATCTCGCCCGAAATCCAGCCGATCGCCATCAGGGAAAGGGCGCCCGCAAGAACGCCGCAGATCGCGCCTTTGAAGGCGAGAATAAGCGAATGGCGCTGGAACTGCCGCGATATATAACTGTCGTGCGCGCCCATCAGGTGTAGCAGTTCCACTTCCGCATGATGGACCGCCATGCGCGACCGCACCGCCCCGGCGACGGCGGTGACGGTGGTAAGACCGATGACAAGCGTCAGCAGGACGGCGGCGAATTGCAGCGCGCCGGTAAAGCGCAGCAGGTCGGTCAGCCATTCCTCATGCGTGTCGATGCGCGCCTGCGGGGCAACAGTTTTAAGCAGGCTCTCAAGCGTTTTGACAGTCTTGGGAGTGGTATCATGAAGCTTGACCGCTATAAGGCCGGGCAGGGGAACCTTGTCGAGCGGCAGGCCGCCGCCGAGCCACGGTTTGACGAGTTCCGCGATTTCCTGTCCGGTCATCACATGGGTGGAAACGACGGAAGCGTTGCCGGTCAATGCGCTGTTGGCGCGCGCGGTCAGCGTCTTGATTTCATCGGCGGAAAGAATCCGCCCGTCCGCCGCCGCGGCGGGAATTTCAGCAGTAACGTTATTTTCAAGCCCCGAGGACCAGCGGGAAGTCATGGCGGACAATGCAAAGGATGACGCCAGCGCGAGCATCGCAAGAAAAGTCATCAGCGCGACAAGCAGGATAAGAAAACCCGCCCCCGGCGATTTGTTCAGCGGCAGGTCGTAGCTGCGCTTCTCGCGCGCGCTGCCCAATGCTTTTTCCTGCCGCTGTAAAAATCCGAAATTCAAAATACCCCCTGCATCTTGCGGGCAAGCCAGTGTTTCGGTTCTTCCACGCGAACCCTGCCGGCTTCGAGAACGAGTTTGGGGTGGCCGAAACGCTCGATCATGCCCTGGTCGTGCGTCGCGATCAGGATCGTCGTGCCCATGCGGTTAAGCTGGTCGAACAGATTCATCAGGCGAAAGCCGATTTCATCGTCAAGGTTCCCGGTCGGCTCGTCGGCGAGCAGAAGGCGCGGGCGGGTGATGACGGCGCGGGCGATGGATACGCGCTGCTGCTGCCCGCCCGACATCGTGTTGGGCAGCACATGCATATGGTCGCCAAGGCCTACCCATTCGAGAAGTTCATGCACATTGCTTTTGATTTCTTTTTCCGGTCTTCCCTGTATGCGCAGCGGCAGCGCGACGTTGTCGAACGCCGACATATGGCCGAGCAGGCGGTAATCCTGAAACACCATGCCGATGCGCTGACGCAGGGGGGCAAGCTGCGCACGGGATACCCCGTTTATATTTTGCCCGAACATGGTCAGCAGGCCGCGCGTCGGGCGACGGCCGAGATACATCAGGCTCAGCAGCGACGTCTTGCCCGCGCCGCTTGGCCCGGTCAGGAAATGGAATGAACCCGGCTCCAGCGCAAAATCGATATCGCTGAGAACCTCCGGGCCGATCCCGTAGCGCAGTCCCACATGTTCAAACCGGATCATTAAATTTATTTTTCCTCAATCAACGACACCTGTTCCGGCGTGATTTGTTTCGCCAGCATATTCAGGATCGCCTGCGCCTTCAGGTATTCGTTATCGATCGCCATCGCCGATTTAAGCGCCTCGTCGTACTTCTTGCGGTCGGCGAAGATTTTGGAAATCGTGCCGTACGCCTTGTTCCGGAACGCGGGGCTGTCGATGGCGGCGATGCTGGCCATGGCCGCGTCCAGATCGTTACGCTCCGCCTGGATCTCGGCGGATTCCCCGAAAGCCTTGTTGCGCAGCGCATCGTTCTTCATGTCCTTCGCCGTCTGCATCGCCCCCGCATCGTCGCCGGCGAAAGCCTGCCCCATGGCAATATAGGTCAATGCAATAGCATAAGAAGGCGGGTGCTCGATTTTCTCCGCCTCTGCCCGCAGCGCGGTGAACAGCGGGCCGTATTCCTCCGGCGTCATTTTCGCGTCATGCGCGGCCATGCCGATGCCGCGGATCGTCATCGCCTTGGTATCGGGATTGTCGATACGCGCGATCAGCGGAATGGCCCGGGCGCTCTTTTTCTCCAGCGTCAGCAGCTTCGCAAGCTCGCGGTACATCTGGTCCTGCCAGTTCTTTTCGGGAATTTCCCCGGCGAGAACTTCAAGCTGCGACAGCAGGCAGGTCCTGTCGTCGGCCTTGCAGGAAGCGGCGTCCTGCGCGTAGACGGGGGCCGCGAACAGGAATAAAATTGTAACTATGACAAATATTGGCATCGGTTGCTCTTTGATGGTGATCCTGTCAGAATTTATAGAGCACTCGCTGCGTTTTCAAAAGGATATGTTGTCCGCCCCATGATTTTAGAATGCGTAAAATGCCAGGCCCGCTATCTGGTATCCGGCCGTGCTATTGGCCCGGAAGGACGCAGGGTGCGCTGCACCGCCTGCGGCAAGGAATGGTTTCAGGAGCCGGAAGAAAAGCCCGAGCCCAAAAAAGCGCCGGTGAAGGAAGTCGAAGTCAGGGAAGAAGAACCGCCGCAGGAAATCGAGGCCGAACCCATCCCCGAATCGGTCAAGCCGGTGCCGGAAGGCTCAGCCCTGCCCATCATCTCTCTCGAAGATCAGGAGAAGGCGGCTCTCAACAAGGCGCGGCATGCCGGGTACGCGGCGGCGGCATGCGTATTCCTTGCCACCGCGGCGGGTTTTTACTTTATGCACGATACCGTCGTCAAACTCTGGCCGGATACCGCCGCCCTGTACGAAAGGGCGGGAATAAAAACCGGTATAGAAGGCGAGGATCTCATCTTCGACGGCCTGAAGGCCGTGGTCGATAAGAGCATCGACGGAGCGCATGTGCTGACGGTAGATGCCAAAATCCTCAATCTCGGCCATACCCCTTCAAAAGTGCCGCCGGTGCAGGCATCGCTGATCCTTGAGAACGGCGAAATCGTCGATACCTGGCTGACCGAACTCCCCGTCCAGACGATAGAGGCGGAAGGGGAAGCGGTATTCAAAACCGTCTATCCGGACGTGCCGGAGAACGTCAGCGAGGTCAATGTCCGCTTCGTTGCCGGCCCGCGGGCAAAGGGGGTTGCGGCGAAAGTGGAAGAACCGGCCCATGAAACCTTGCCGGAAGAGCATGTGGAAGAACTGCCCCATGAACCCCTGCATGAGGAAACGCCCCCGGCTGCGGCGCGCGAGGAAGAACCCCATTAATCTCGCGTATCGTTTGGTGGCAAAGGAAGGCTTGAAATGGGGTAAGGCGTACGCTAATAATCTGACTCCGCAACAGCGAAAGGGAGACAGCCAAAGCCGCGTTCTCGCGGTGGCTAACAAAGATAATGATGGAGGAACTTCAGAAGAAAATTGATAGTTTATCTAATGCTTTAGATACTGATGTATTGGCATATTTTGGCACCATTGCCGACTCTGATGATTTTATCATTGATGAGTGTCGTAAGAGGGAAAGAAGAAAAAATATTCTTCTCATATTGGCTACCCGTGGCGGCGATCCAAATGCAGGCTACCGGATCGCCCGTTGTCTGCAAGAAGCATACAATACAGTAAAACCGATTGGATATATGCCAAAGGGCCAGCCCGATTCCCCCAAAGGCATGTTTTCTGTCTTTATCGACGGGTTGTGTAAGAGTGCTGGTACCTTGATCTGTTTAGGCGCTGACAAACTCATTATGTCTGGCAATGCCCAGTTAGGGCCGATAGATACACAACTTAGGAAACGGGACGAGGTTGGCGAACGGGAATCAGGATTAACACCAATTCAGGCTGTTCGTTTCTTGGAAGCCCAATCAGCAATAATGTTCAAACGGCATTTTCTCCAGCTTCGGTTTTCTGAAGACTTGGTTTTTTCAACAAAAATGTCCTCAGATGTGGCAACCCAATTAACGGTTCAATCATTAGCGCCCATATACGGACAGATTGATCCTATTCGGTTGGCTGAAGTCGATAGAGCCGTTAGGATAGCTAGAGAATATGGGATTCGCTTGGCGAATCAAAATTTAAAGGAGGACGCTATAGATACTTTGCTTGGTGCGTACCCCTCACATTCGTTTGTGATCGATAGGAAAGAAGCTAAGAACTTATTTCATATTGTTGACCCCCCTAGCAAAGAACTACGTGAAATCGGGGATTTCTTCAGAAATATCGTAGGACTTTATGTGGAAAAGCAAACAGACCCATTCGTGGCCTTTTTATCCTCGCCTAAATCCCAAGATTCTGGTAAACTAAGAGTGGTCGCTGAAACTCCACCCCCAGCCGCGCCAGTGGTTGAAAAGGTGGCAACTGAAGGAGCCTAACATGGGAAATAGCATGGAAAAGGTTTACGATATTATGTATCGTGACAACGACAAATACGCTCGTATATACGGCGACCCCTCGGCACAAAAGATAATAAAGGTTTCAAAAGACAAAGTTATGCCGCCGCTTCCTATTGGAAAAGAACAAAGAGAAGAATAAAATTGCACTGTATTTCTTCTTAAAGTAGGGAGCGTACGGGTACAGCCAAGGAGCCGGCTGTCCCGTCGATGTGGCGGTTCCAATACTAAAACTGCTTCATCAGCCGGCGGTAATATTCCAGCTCGTAATCCGGGCGGTGAATCTCGCCGGAGCGCTGGCGCAGGGTTTTTAAAATCTCCTGCACTCTTTTCCGCTCCGCTTCTTCGGGTATTTTTACGCGCGAACCGGGGAAAAATCCGGGGCCGTCTCCCTCCTGCATCGGGCGCCCCAGCGGATCGAACCGGTTCCCGCCGCCGAAGGAAAACATCGTCATGGCCTGCATCATCTGCTGCATCTGCTGCGACATCTGTTGCATGCCGTCCTGAAGATGCTTGATCGCCGCGTCCTGGTGCGGGATGGAAAGCTGGGGCTGGTTCTGCGCAAGCTGGTCGGCGGAGTTGCGCATCTCTTGCTCGGCAAGCTGCATCTTCTCCGGAATCTCGCCGAGTTGCTCGTCCGCTTCCAGCATCAACTGTCCGAGAATATAACGCAGCGCGTCCTGCTCGACCTTGTTCTGCTGGGTGTTGGCCTGCGATTCAGGCGAAGGCTGCGGCGCGGGGGGCATCTTCTGCTCAAGGCCCCACTGCTTCATCATCTCCTGCATGTTCTCATCCAGCGGCATGGGTTCGGGATAGCCCGAAAGAATGTCGGCCTGTTGCTGCGTCTGGTCTTTCAGCGCCTGCTGCTTTTCGATCAGCTCCTGCATCTCGTTGATGCCTTCCATCATGAACTGCATCTGCGGCGGCATCGCCATGTCCATCGACGGGTCCATCATGTCCATGAACTTCTGAAGCTGGGAGAGAAGCTCGCGCGCATTGTCGCGGTTGCCGTTCAGCGCTTCGGCCTGAAGCTGGTCGAGGAAATTGGAAAGATCGTCGGGCTGGATCATGTTCTGGAACATTTCCGGCGAAATCTGCATCTGCTGCCCGCCTTCCGCCATGCGTTTCTGCATCTCGCGGAACAGCTCCTGGAAATATGCGCCCATGGCCTCGCGCAGCTTCTGCATGGCCTCCGCGACCTGCTCGTCCGTCGCCTGCGGATTGTTGAGAACCTGTTCCAGATTGCGTTGCGCGTCCTGCAGATTGCGGGCGGCAAGCGGAAGGTCGCCTTCCTCGATCCGCAGCGCGGTATCCCAGAGCAGTTCGATGACGTCGACAATCGACTCCCTGTCCTGATTGTAAATCAGCCGCGAGGAAGCGCTGCGCAGCGCAAGCAGAACGATAAGGTCGTTCTGGAACTGCTCCGGGTCTTGCAGGACATTGTCGAGATCCGCTGCGACATTCTCCGCCGCATGCTCGGGCGTCCAGATCAGCCGCTTGCGGCATTCGACCAGCTTCTGCGCGACCGGATGCGAAAAGGGCCGCTCGGGCAGGGTAATCATAAGCGGGGGCACGCTGCTCTTCTGCCCCTTGTGGTCGACGCCCTCGACGCCGATGATAACCGGCATGCCCGCCCACGGATGCCACGACAGATCGTAAACCGGCGCAAGTTCAAGCTCCGTCCCCGGCGCGCTCATTACCGCCCGCGTTTCGGAGAAAGGCGCTCCCATCGGCCGGTCTTCGATCATCGGATCGAGATCCATCGTCACCGTCAGGTCTTTAACGCCGTAATCGTCGAGCGCCTTCAGCGCAAGCCGCAATTCTCCCTTGGCAAGAATCTCCGGTTGGCCGCTGAGAGTGACCTGCGGCGGGGTATCTATAATGTACTTATAAGCGATGGAAGCGCGGGTTACCGGCCATTGTTTCAGGACAAGCCGGTCGCCCGGCTGCACTTCCGCCTCCAGCCCCCAGCTTTTATCGCCGAGTTTTTCCAGTTCGATTTCCTGCTCCCCCATAATCAGCTTCGGCGGGATATAGCCGTCGGTAACGCGGATTTTCAGGATGCTGCCTTCCGGCACTTTCATTTCATCGTCGCGCCGCCCGCTGCCCTGCAGGGTTATCTGCGGCATGGAGGTATATTCGGGCGGCGTGATCCACAGCGTGATCGGGCTGACTTTCGGTTCGTTTCCTCCCGCGGAAAAGGGGAACAGGCCGAGGGCAAGCCGCTCCGGCCATTGCGGCCCCGCCGCGGCGATCCCCGTCACAAGAACCAGAACGGCCAGCATCCGCAGCGCGAGCGGATCTTTTTTCGGCAGCACGGAGCGCGGCAGCGGCATGCGCAGGTTTTTAAGGACGGCAAAAGCGTCGTCCTGGTTTTTCCGCCACAGCAGGCGGGCCGGCTCGAAACGCGGATTGACGAGCCTGTCCTCGATGGCGCTGAGCGGCCGGTGCGTCATCGCGCTTTCCTGCTCCAGCCTGCGGTCGATCTCATGCCCGCGCGGCCGGCGCAGGCGTCGCAGATCGGCAAAACCGAAATAAAGCAGTCCTGCAATGAAAACGGCGAAAGCGGCGAGCGGCCCGAAAGTCCCGAGGACGGCGGGGATCTGGAGCATCCAGAGCCCCGCGAAAAACGCGCACCACGAAAAAAGCCGCCACAGCGCGGCGCCCGCGTTTTCCATCCCGATGATAAGCGCGGCGACAGCCCTCCTGCGGTTCAGCAGGGACATCAGCGGCGTTTTTTCAAAATCGAGCGGATCGAGCATTACGATAGCCAGCCGGGAACTTGGTCTTTTTCCAGTATATCCTGAATGCTTTGTCTTTGGCGAATAATCGCATGTTTGTCTCCGTCGACCAAAATCTCGGCGGGCAGGGGCCGCGTATTGTAATTCGAGGCCATGACAAAGCCGTAGGCCCCGGCGCCCGTAAGAGCGATAAGATCGTCTTTATGTACGCCCGGAAGCTTTACGTCTTTAAGGAACGTATCCCCCGTCTCGCAGACCGGGCCGACAATGTCATAAAGACAGGCGGCTTCGCTCCGCGTTTTGACGGGCCTGACCGGATGCCGCGCGCCGTAAAGGGCAGGGCGTATCAGATCGTTCATCCCGGCGTCGAGCACGATAAAGCGCCGTGAGGGGCTTTCCTTGATATAGCTTGCTTTCGTCAGCAGTAAACCGGCGTCCCCGGTAATAAAACGCCCCGGCTCCAGAATAATATCCGTGCCCAGCGGCAAAATTTTATCGCGAATGATTTCCGCGTAAGCCCGGAGATCGGGGGATTGCTCATTTTCATAGACGATGCCAAGGCCGCCGCCGATATCGAGCATATGCAAAGGCAGGCCTTTTCCTTTCAGGAAAAGCGCAAGCCCCGCGAGTTTTTCATAGGCGAGCCGGAACGGCTCCATATCCGTGAGCTGCGAACCGATATGCATGTGCAGGCCGCGGACATCAAGATGCGGATGCGCGGCGGCGCGAGGGTACAGTTCCTCGATCTCCGCGCGGCTGATGCCGAACTTGTCCTCGCTGCGCCCGGTCGAGATTTTATCGTGAGTGTTGGCGGCGACGTCGGGATTGAGGCGGAAGGTGATCCGCGCTTTCGTCTTTTTTGTTTCGGCCAGCGCTGCGATGCGCTCCAGTTCCGCTTTCGATTCAACATTGATCTGGAGGATTTTGTTCTCGATCGCCGCCGCGATTTCCTCATCGGATTTGCCGACGCCCGAATAAACGATCTTGTCCGGCGCGATCCCGGCCCGCAGCGCGCGGGCAAGCTCCCCGCCGGAAACGGCATCGCATCCCAGTCCCATACCGCGGAGCAGGGTCAGTACCGCAAGATTGCTGTTGGCCTTGCAGGCGAACGCGATCAAAGGCTGGCGATCCGCCGGCAGCGCGAGCGAAAGCGCCTTGCGCAGCCGGTCGACATTGTGCCGTATGACGCCCGCGCTGTAGACATACAAAGGAGTGCCGTACTTTTCCGCAAGCTCCGGCAGGGGAACGCTGTCGGCGTGAAGCACGCCGTTTTTCTCGTTAAAGCCGGTCACGAGGCAGGATCCGTCGAAGGATCCGGATAGGTCCGGGGAAACACCTTTTCTTCAGCCCCCGGCGGCGGCTCAAGAGAATCCGGCTTGATCCCGCAGCCGCTCAAAACGGTGGCAAGGCAGACGAAAACGGCGCTATAAATAAAGATACGGCAGGACATAGCTTTCGTTATACACCCTAACCCGCAACTGGCAAATCTTATGCGTAAAACTTTCTGGCTTTATTTTCTGGCGCTTGCGGCCTGTATCGCAGCCTCTGGCGCGGTAGCGGCCCCGCCCGTAATGATGCCCGTATTGAAAGCGCCGCCCCCGAACGCGGAGCCTTTCAGGAGCAGATTTAGCAGCGTGGAATCCTATGACCCGCCCGTTCCCGCCCCTTCGCTGATCTTCCATGCCGTTGACGGAAACATGGTAAAGCTGAACGAATTGAAAGGAAAATGGAGCCTCATCAATTTCTGGGCAACCTGGTGCGCGGCCTGCGTCGCGGAATTGCCTTCGCTGCTCGCTCTTGAACAGGCGCGCAAGGACGGGCTGGATGTCGTTTTTGTCTCCCTCGATAGCGTCGCGTCCGCGGAAGACCTTAAAAAAAGAATGAAAAAAGCGAGAATTCCTGAAAACATGGAAACCTTGTATGTGCTGGATAGCGGCGTCTGGAACCAGTTGCAAGTCAACAGCCTGCCGACCACCGTAATCCTCAGCCCTGAAGGCCGGCTCCGTTACAAGCTGGTGGGGGAGACCGACTGGATGGCCAAGGAATCACTGGAATTTATCGATGATTTGATAAACAATCAGCCGCAGGGGCATAAATAATTTGTTTCATTAATAAATTTAAAGCTTTTTGGCACTACTATAATCAGAATACCGCGTGGGTACTAACCGGGAACAAAGATGTCAGTGACACCTAAGCCTCAGGAAAACAAGTCAGATTCCCTAAAAAGGATGACCCAGGACCAGCTTGATGAGCTGGTCAAGCTGCACAAGCGTTTCATGGAAGGCCGCGTCGGCGGCCGCCGTGCCATCCTCAGAAAGGTAAACCTTTCCAATCTTTCCCTGCGCGAAAGCGATCTGCGCCAGGCCGATTTCAGCGGTTGTGATATGACAAATATGGACCTGGCCGCGGCGAATTTCCGCGAAGCCTCGCTCTATGCTTGCGACCTCAGCAATTCAAACCTCAACAAAACGATTTTCGTGCGCGCCGATTTGCGCGGTTCGCGCATTGAAAGCGCCGACCTTGCCGGCGCCGACCTCGACCGCGCCGACCTGCGCGCCGGCGGCTTTTCCACGGACGGCACTTTCAGCAAAGGGCAGGAAGTCAACTTCCGCGGCGCGAACCTTGCGGGCGCGAAACTCTCGGGCACGCTCGCCAACAACGCCGATTTCTCCGACGCCATCATGTCCAAGATCGACCTGACCGGCGCCGACCTGCGCAACGCCCGTTTCGAGGGCGCGGACCTGACCGAGGCCGATATGAAAGGCGCGCAGCTTATGGGCGCGAACATGCGCTCGACGATTTTGACCGGCGTTCGCCTTGACGATATCCGCAGCAGCGGCGTCGACCTCACGGATTCCATCACCGATGACAATGTCGGCAAATCGCTCGACCAGCTTGAACAGCCTCTCGCCAAGCTCATCAAGGAACACAGGAACTGGGTCGCCAGCGTCGGCAGGGACGGCTCGCAGCTCGATCTCAGCGGTTACGATTTGCGCATCCTGCTCTCGCTCGCCGGCGAAAAACTGACGGCCCTGCGGGCGGTCGGCGCGCGCTGGTGCGGCATGGACCTGACCGATATCCAGCTCCAGAGCGCCCATCTCGATGAATCCGATTTCCGCAGCTGCTTTTTAAGAAGCGCGGATTTCCGCGCAACCAGCCTGAAAAACGCCCGCTTCAGCCACGCCGACCTGCGCAACGCCGACCTCAGCCCGCTTTTCTTCGAAAGCGGCGGCAAGAAACAGGCGAGCCCCTGCGACCTTGAAGGCGCGAACATGCGCTACGCCAACTGCGCGGGCGCAAAGATGCGCATGGCTTCGTTCAAATACGCCGACATCGCCTACGGCGATTTCACCAACTGCGACATGAAAGGCGCGAACTTCACCGGCGCCAACATCGAAAACGCGAACTTTACCGGCGCCGACATCGAAGGCGCCATCTTCGACGGCGAACCGCCGAAAACAGCCGCCTGATTTTTTAACCACGAAAACACGAAAGCACGAAAAAAGCGCCGCAGGCTTTTTTTTACGCGGAGATCCGGAGAAGCGGAGTTTTTATTACTCCGTAACTCCGCTTCTCCGCGTAAAACTATTTTTTGCGCTACGCGCGGCTTTTTCGTGCTTTCGTGTTTTCGTGGTTAAAAAACCTTCAATGGCCCCGCGAAAGAACCGCGAGGGCGAAGAGCAGGATGGCGATGCCCTGAAGCGTGACGCGCGCCTGCATCAGCTTGTTGCTGTATTTCTTGCTCGTCTCGCCGCCCTTGGCCATGACGAATATGCCGAGCACCAGCGATGCGAGCACAGCCAGCATGGCAAGCAGCATCAAAATAAAAAACAGGTTGGCCATTATTTTTCCACCGTCATGAAATAATTAACGCTCATATTCCGGTCCGATAATTCAAAGTCGTCTTTCAACGGATTGAAGATAAGTCCTTTTACGTTTCTTTCTTTTGCGCCGGCCTTGCGAACCATCCGCGCGAGTTCCGATGGCCTGATAAATTTTTTCCACTGGTGCGTGCCCCGCGGCACCCAGCGCAGCAGATATTCGGCGGCCACGATCCCCAGCGCAAAGGATTGCGGCGTCCGGTTGAGTGTCGAGAAAATAATTATCCCCCCCGGTTTGCAGAGATTCACACAGTTCTGCACAAAGCTTTCCACATCCTCGACATGCTCGGCTATCTCTAACGCAAGAACAACGTCGAAGCCCTCTCCCCTCGGGGAGAGGGTTTGGGTGAGGGGGACATGACTCGGTGAGGAGCGCTTTTTCGTCCCCCTCACCCCATCCCTCTCCCCGGTGGGGAGAGGGGGTTTAAGCAGGTCTTCAGCGCTCGCCGCTTTATATTGAATCTTTAGCCCGTTCTTCCCCGCATGCTCCGTCGCCGCCTCAATCGCCTGTTCATCCGCGTCGATCCCGGTAACGTCCGCCCCCAGCCGCGCCATCGGTTCGCATACGAGCCCGCCGCCGCAGCCTATATCGAGGACGCGCAGTCCGGTAAAAGCCTTCAGGTCGCCATTATCAAGGCCATAATGCCGCCCGATTTGCCCGCGAATATAGTGCAGGCGGGCGGGGTTTAGCCTGTGCAGGGGCCGGAACGGGCCGTTTTCATCCCACCAGCGGGGGGCGTCTTTGGCGAAATGTTCTATTTCCTTAACGTTTATGCTGCCAGCCATGGCTTATACTTAACGCCCCCGGAGGAGAACGCCAAGATTCTTTTATTCGGCCCATAAAAATCTTTGCGCGCGCAGGAGCTTGAGGGTATTCATATCGCAATGGCAAGGCTCGTTTTGAAATTCGGCGGCACGTCCGTGGCCGACACGGACAGGATCGAGGGCGCGGCGGACAAGGTCGCGGCCGAGGTCGCGCGCGGCCACCAGGTCGCGGTCGTCGTCTCGGCGATGGCGGGGGTGACAAACGAACTGGTCGAATATTGCCGCCAGATCAGCCCGCTGCACGACGCAAGGGAATACGACGCGGTCGTGTCCAGCGGTGAAAACATCACATCGGGCCTGATGGCGCTCGCGCTGCAAAAGCGCGGCATCTCGGCGCGAAGCTGGCAGGGCTGGCAGGTGCCGATCGTCTGCAATGACGTTCACGGCAAGGCGCGCATTCTCGATATCGGCAAAACCGAAATGGACAAGCGCCTTAATACCGGGGAAGTCGCGGTTCTCGCGGGCTTTCAGGGCGTCACCTCGCGCAACCGCATCACGACGCTGGGCCGCGGCGGCTCCGATACCACGGCGGTCGCGCTGGCCGCCGCGCTGAAGGCGGATCGCTGCGATATCTACACGGACGTCGACGGGGTTTATACGACCGACCCGCGCATCGTGCCGCAGGCGCGCAAGCTGGACAGGATATCGTACGAGGAAATGCTTGAAATGGCCTCGCTGGGCGCGAAGGTTCTCCAGACCCGCTCTGTCGAAATGGCTATGAAAACAAATGTGCCGGTGCAGGTGCTGTCGACCTTCGGCGATCCCATCGGCAGCGATCTGCCCGGAACACTGGTAACGAGAGAGGAAGACATCGTGGAGCAGGAAATTGTTAACGGCATCACCTACACCAAGGACGAAGCCAAGGTCACGCTGATCGGCGTTCCCGACATACCGGGCATGGCGGCGAAAATTTTCGGGCCCCTGACCGACGCGGCGATCAATGTCGACATGATCGTGCAGAACAACTCGCAGGACGGCAAATCGACCGACGTTACCTTCACGGTCGCCCGCGCCGACCTGCACCGCGCTCTGGATGCGCTGAAGAAATGCGCCGAACTGAAGGGTTCGGAGGTCAGGGCGGATGAAGCGGTCGTAAAGGTTTCCATAGTGGGGATCGGCATGCGCAGCCACGCGGGCGTCGCGCAAACCATGTTTAAAGCCCTTGCCGAAAAGGGGATTAACATACAGGTTATTTCGACGTCCGAGATCAAGATCAGCGTATTGCTGGCGGCCGAATATACGGAACTCGCCGTTCGCGCCCTTCACGCTGCTTATGGGCTGGAATCGAAATAAAAATTGTCCTAGTGTGGGATAAATGCAAAACAAGCCTGACAACCACGACCATCCCCAGCAGGACTGGGCGCAATACACGAATATGGCCGTGGGCGATATTCTGCGCCGCACCCGCGAATATTACGGCCTGCGCATAGAAGATGTTGAACGCGCGCTGCGCATCAGGTCCTCGCAGCTCGCCGCGCTGGAAGAAGGGCATGTCGAAAAACTTCCCGGCCGGGTTTATGCGATCGGCTTCGTCCGCGCCTACGCGGAATTCCTCGGCCTTGACGGCGACAAGATGGTGCATCTTTTCAAGGCGCAGCTGGTCGGCCACAAGCCGCGCCCCGAACTTAACTTTCCCGTCCCCGCATCCGAAAGCAAAGTCCCCAACTTTTATATCCTCGGCGGAGCCGCTGCCGGCCTTGTGCTGCTGACCGGCGTTATCGTACTCATGAGCGGCCCGAAGAAAAGCCACGAAATTCCTCAGATGCCGGCGGAAGTGAAACAGGAGATGGCGGTTTACGGCCCTCCCGCGCCGCAGAACTTTGCCTCCGTCGAACCCGCCGCGGGTCCGGCCGCGCTGATGACGGTTCCGGAAAGCAGGATTACCATCGGCGTGGTCGACAGCGCCTGGGTCGAGATCCGCAATGCCGAAGGCAAGGCGCTGATCTCCCGCATCCTGGAAAAGGGCGACAGCTATATCGTGCCCAACGAGCAGGGCATGGAAATGGACACCGGCAATATCGGCGCGCTCGAATTCACCGTCGATGGCAAGAAGATTGCCAAACTCGGTGAAACCGGCATCATCAAGCGCAGCGTCTCGCTCGATCCCGACAAGCTGAAGCTTGTTGTTCCCGCTGCCGTTGTGTCTGCCGCAATTCCCGTACCTCCGCAAACGCCGGCTCCCGTGGCGGCGAAACCCGCAACCGCGGCGGTAAAACCCGCATCAGCCAAAGCGCCTGTCAAATCAGAAGTCGTAACGAAAAAAACTACTCCGGAGGCGCGGAGAAGTCCGGAGAGATATCCGGTACGCCGGTTGAACTAATGAAGCCGCGATGAAGCAATATTCTCAAATATCAATAGTGGCGGAGTAGCTTCATGGCGTTGCTGGATAAACTGGCGCCGCTCAAGGCGCGGTATGAGGAACTGGCTGCGCTGATGGCGGCGGGCAATCTTTCCGGCGAAAAATTCGTCAAACTCTCTAAAGAATATTCCGAACTCACCCCGGTGGTCGAGGCGACGCTCGCCTATGAAAAGGCGCTGGGGGAGAAGGAAGATATCAAGACCCTGCTGGACGATCCTGAAATGCGCGATGAGGCGTCGGCGGAACTGAAAGTCCTGAACGAAAAAATCCCTGAACTCGAGCAGCACATCAGGTTGGTGCTGATCCCGAAGGATGAAGCCGACGCCCGCAACGCCATCCTTGAAATAAGGGCGGGCACCGGCGGCGATGAAGCCGCATTGTTCGCCGCCGATCTTTTTGGAATGTACAAGGGCTATGCCGCGGGGCAGGGCTGGAAAATGGAGCTCGTCTCGGTGTCCGAGAGCGATCTTGGCGGCTACAAGGAAATCGTTGCTGAGATCCGCGGCCAGAACGTCTTTGAAAAACTCAAATTCGAATCCGGCGTCCACCGCGTCCAGCGCGTGCCCAGGACCGAGGCGCAGGGCCGCATCCATACTTCGGCGGCGACGGTCGCCGTCCTGCCCGAGGCCGAGGATGTCGATATCCAGATCAACGACGTCGATCTGCGCATCGACACTTACCGCGCGCAGGGCGCGGGGGGCCAGCACGTCAACAAGACCGACAGCGCCGTGCGCATCACGCACATGCCGACGGGCGTTGTCGTGGAAATGCAGGAGGAGCGCTCCCAGCACAAGAACCGCGACAAGGCGATGAAAATACTCCGCACCCGGCTCTACGATGCGGAGCGCCAGCGCAAGGACGCCGAACGGGCGGCAAACCGCAAGGCGCAGGTGGGATCGGGCGACCGCTCGGAGCGAATCCGCACCTATAATTTCCCCCAAAGCCGCGTGACCGATCACCGCATCAACCTCACGCTCTACAAGCTTGCCGAAGTGATGACCGGCGGGGCGCTGCCCGAAATCGTCGACCAGCTACTCGCCGAAGATCAGGCCGCGAAACTGGCTGAAATGGAATTATGATTGCGTACCCCCTAAACTGCTTTCCCCGCGAAAGCGGGGATCTGGTCCAGTCACCGGCTTCGGGAGATCCCCGCTTTCGCGGGGAAAGCAGATAACAGGAAAGGGGAAGAACAGGTTCTGGAATGGCTGAAACATTTACGTTAAAAGAACTTTATATCATGACCCGCGATGGCCTGCGGGCAGTGGGAATAGACAACGCCGATCTCGTGGCGCGGGACCTTCTGAAGCGTACGCTCGATGTCAGCGACATCGACATCGTTTCCAATGCGGAACGCGAGATTTATTCCGGCAAGGTAAATGAATTGAAAGAATCCCTGAAACGCCGCATCGGCGGCGAACCGGTCAGCCGGATTTTCGGCGAGCGGGAGTTCTGGGGCATCCCCTTCAAAATAACGCAGGACGTCCTCGATCCCCGGCCCGACACGGAAACCATTGTCGATGCCGCGCTGCGGCGTTTTGCCGGCGACTCGCCCGCAACGATTCTCGACCTTGGAACGGGATCGGGCTGCATCGTCATCGCGCTGCTGAAGGAATGGCAGCGCTCTTACGGCGTGGCGAGCGATATAAGCGAAAAGGTGCTGGCGGTCGCGCGGGAGAACGCCGAGCGGGCGGAAATCGGCAAGCGGCTGGAGTTTATCCGCGCCGACTGGGGCGATATAATTAATGAGCAGTTCGACTTGATTGTTTCAAATCCGCCCTATATTTCGAATCCTGAAATCCCGAATCTTCCGCCCGAAGTGAAAAATTACGATCCGATTCTGGCATTGGACGGGGGCAACGACGGCCTCGACTGCTACAGAATTATCGTTAGGGAAATAAAAAGACTTTTAAAACCCGGCGGCTGCGCCCTGCTCGAAATCGGTTTTTCGCAAGGCGAACAGGTAACGCGACTCGTGGAAGACTCTGGCCTTTCGGTAATGGCCTTACATCCTGATATCGCAGGGATTCCGCGGGTTGTGGAAATCTCATTTGGGGAAAAGTGATTTTTTTCTTGTCCCCCTTCTTGATTGGCCGGGAGGCGGCAGGATAAATTCCAATCATTCACGACACGGTCGTAACGAACTCTTTTTCTCCCGGGAACACTCAAGGGGATATCTAGTGTTTCGGCAGGGCGGACTATGGTCAAATGTACGTGAATCGCATAAAATTGTACGTGTGTCCTAATAAAAGTTTTGAGTTTTAAGGTGGAGCGAAAATGAGACACGGAGCCTCAGGCAGAAGATCCAGAAACCGCGGCGGCAACGGCGGCCACAGCGGCCACAGGCGCGGCGGCGGTGGCGGCGGCGGTCATAACCGGTCGCAGGTTTTTGACAGCAACGGCCCTGACGTACGCATACGCGGCACGGCGTATCAAATATACGAGAAATACGTCGCTCTCGCAAAAGATGCCGCGGGCATCGGCGACCGCATTATGGAAGAAAGCTATCTCCAGCACGCCGAGCATTACCAGCGCGTCATCAATATCTGGGCGGAAGCGGCAGGCGAAGACCGGCACCACAATCAACACCAGCAGCACCATCAGCAGCAGGCGCCGGCGGCTGACTCGCAAGGAAACAACGAAAGTTCCGGCGAAAACAACAGCTTCCGCCATCAGCATAAGAAACGGGATGAAGATCTCGGCCTGCCGCCGAGCATGCTGATCCCCGCGCGTGAGCCGGAGCAGGGCGCCGCAAAGAAAGACGAATTGCAGGACGCCTGATTATTGCAGGGATTCTGATGATAAAAGCGGCTTTGAGGGCCGCTTTTATTATTTTTTGAAGAGTTGGTTTAATTACGTACGCAGCGCACAAGCCCTGCATCATACTCGGCCTTGTCTGCATATCCTGCGGGTCCGCGGCCGAAATGAACCTGATGGGCCCAATCGTCGCCACCGGAAGAAGCCCAGTACCAGCCCTGGGATAAACCGGTATCCTTGTCGAAGTAATCGGGATCCTTGTTGAAAGTGCCTGCCAGCGCGCCTTTGTCCTTGTTGATTTCAAGAGCGCGCAACTCGCCAAGATTAGGCACACGCCAGTTATCATGCCCCGCCGTTTGCAGGTCGGCGCAGTATTGAGCCGCGCCGAACCAGTTATAGGCGCCGGGTGCATCGGCGGCGGTAGCATAAAAAGGTTGAAGGCCGCGTTCCAGCGGATGATCCTGTTCCGGCCAAAGGAATGCTTCTTCCGCCTCTGCGCTGGGGGAATATCCCGCGAATACGGTGCCGTCGGGCATCGTCTCGCCAGTTTGCTCGGGACGCAATTGATCCGCTGCCGTTGATGCGGCGTATAATGTAAAAATAGCGGCAAGGAGTGCTTTTGTTTTCATAGTCCGAAAACTATTCAAGCTTAAGGAAAATGTCAACCATTACTACATTGATTTTTAAGATTTTGAGGTCATGTTAGTAGGTGGATCGTTTTGATTCTATAAGGATTTTCACCAATGGATTTTGAAAAATTCACCGAGAAATCGAAGGGTTTCCTGCAAAAATCGCAAACGCTGGCCATGCGCCGCAAGCACCAGTCGCTGGAGCCAGAGCACATGCTGCGCGTCATGCTGGACGATGAGGACGGCATGATAAAAAAACTCGTGCAGGCCGCTGAAGGCGACGAAGCCCGCCTTGGCCGCGACGTCGATGCGGCGCTGGCGAAGGTGCCCGAAGTGACGGGAAGCGGCGCGGGCGCGCTGCGCCTTTCAACCGATCTCGCAAAAATACTCGACAACGCCTTGAATTTATCCGAAAAAGCCGGTGACAAATATGTAACCGGCGAACGTATCCTGCAGGCCATGTCTCTGGCCAAGGCAACCCATATTGAAGAGATTCTGCAAAAAGCAGGAGTGTCGCCGAACCGCCTCAACCAGGCCATCAACGACATGCGCAAGGGCCGCACCGCCGATACGCCGACATCCGAAGGGCAGTTCGACGCGCTGCGCCGTTACTCCCGCGACCTGACCGAAGCCGCCCGCGATGGCAAACTCGACCCCGTCATCGGCCGCGACGAGGAAATCCGCCGGACGATGCAGGTCTTGTCCCGCCGCACCAAGAACAATCCCGTCCTGATCGGCGAGCCGGGCGTCGGCAAGACCGCCATCGCCGAAGGCCTCGCGCAGCGCATCGTCAACGGCGACGTGCCCGAAAGCCTCAAGGGCAAGAAGCTTCTCGCGCTCGATCTCGGCGCGCTGATCGCGGGCGCGAAATTCCGCGGCGAATTCGAGGAACGCCTCAAGGCCGTGCTGGACGAGATCCGCGCCCACGCGGATGAAGTGGTCATATTTCTGGATGAGTTGCACACGCTGGTCGGCGCCGGCAAGGCCGAAGGGTCGATGGATGCCGGCAACATGCTGAAACCCGCGCTGGCGCGGGGCGAATTGCACATGGTCGGCGCGACGACGCTGGACGAATACCGCCAGCATGTTGAAAAGGATGCGGCCCTCGCGCGGCGCTTCCAGCCTGTTTTCGTCCCCGAGCCTTCGGTCGAGGACACGATCTCCATCCTGCGCGGCCTGCAGGAAAAATACGAAATGCACCACGGCGTGCCGATCACCGATTCCGCCATCGTCGCGGCGGCGACGCTTTCCCACCGCTATATCACCGACCGCTTCCTGCCCGACAAGGCCATCGACCTGATGGATGAAGCGGCTTCAAGGCTGCGCATGCAGGTCGATTCCAAGCCCGAAGCGGTGGACGAACTTGATCGCCGCATCATGCAGTTCAAGATCGAGCGCGAAGCGCTGAAAAAGGAAAAAGACAAGGCGACCCGCGACCGCCTGCAAAAACTGGAAGAAGAGCTCAAAGACCTCGAAAAGAAATCCGCCGACCTGACCGCCCAGTGGAACGCCGAAAAGGAAAAACTCCAGTCCGGCCAGAAGCTAACGGAAAAACTCGACCAGGCCCGGATGGAACTGGAAAAGGCGCAGCGCGCGGGCGACTGGGCAAGGGCGGGTGAGCTTATGCACGCGCTGATTCCCGGCCTTGAGCAGAAACTGGAATCCTTCGCGAAAACGCGCGGGGCAGGGCTGATAAACGAGGAAGTCACCGAAGATGAAATCGCCGGCATCGTCAGCCGTTGGACCGGCATCCCGGTCGACAAGATGATGGAAGGCGAGCGCCAGAAACTCCTCCAGATGGAAGAAAAGATAAGCAGGCGCGTCGTCGGGCAGGACCACGCCGTCCACGCCGTCGCCAACGCGATCCGCCGCTCCCGCGCGGGGCTTCAGGCCGCGAACCGTCCGATAGGCTCGTTCCTGTTCCTCGGCCCCACCGGCGTCGGCAAGACCGAACTGACCAAGGCGCTGGCTGGTTTCCTGTTCGACAACGATCAGGCGATGGTAAGGCTCGATATGTCCGAATACATGGAAAAACACTCCGTCGCCCGCATGATCGGCGCCCCCCCCGGCTATGTCGGGTACGAAGAAGGCGGCTCGTTAACCGAAGCTGTGAGAAGAAGGCCGTATCAGGTTATATTATTTGATGAAATCGAAAAAGCGCACCCGGATGTTTTCAACATCCTGTTACAGGTTCTGGATGATGGCCGCCTGACCGACGGGCAGGGCCGCACCGTCGATTTCTCCAACACCGTCCTCATCATGACCTCGAACCTCGGTTCGGATTATCTCGTCAGCCTCAAGGACGGGCAGGATGTCGAGGACGCCCGCGATGACGTGATGAACGTCGTCCGCCGCGCTTTCCGCCCCGAATTCCTAAACCGCCTCGATGAAATCCTGCTGTTCCGCCGCCTTGGCCGCGAGCAGATCGCGGGCATCGTCGATATCCAGCTCCGCTATCTGCACAATCTGCTGGCGGATCGCCACATCGCGCTGGTGGTTGATGAAAAGGCCAAAGCCTGGATGGCCGACCGGGGCTACGACCCCGCCTACGGCGCAAGGCCGCTCAAGCGCGTGATCCAGACCGAACTCCAGAACCGCCTCGCCGAACTGATCCTGCGCGGCGAAGTGAGCGAGGGCGCGGAAGTCCACGTTTCCGCCAAAGCCGACGGCCTGATCTTCAAGGTCAAACCCGGCAGGGAAGAGCCGAAAACAACCGGCAAGAAAAACCGCTCGGTCGCATAATCACAAATATCTGGAAAACAGGCGCATTGCATGGACAAAGCGCCTGTTTTCCTTTATTTTTTATAAAAGGTTTTGTCATGAATCGCTTTCTGCCTCTTGCCATCATTGTCCTCGGTTTGACGTCCTGCGCCACGGTCCTGAGCCATTCGACCCAGGAAGTCGCGTTCCTTACGCCGGGCGCTTATGATTCCGTGTGCATTATCGACAACGGCGACACCAAATACCGGGTCTGGCCGCCGCAGACGATCACCATTTCCAAACGCTCCGCCAATCTGGTCGTGCATTGCACCGCCGACGGAAACCGTGAAAAGACCGTGACTCTCAACCCCGATACCCAGGCGATAGCCTACGCCAATATTTTTACCGGCGTGGGCCCGGGCCTGTTTATCGACCATGAATCGGGGGCCCTTTACGCTTATCCCGGCACGATCGTCGTCGATTTCAGCGACATGATCGCGCTGCCCATGACGCGCCCGAATTACGATCTGTTCCTCGACGAGAATCCCGACCTTTTCAAAATGGAGGAATTCCGTCCCGGCACCCCGGCGCTGTACGCCGACAAATACAGGACGGGCACGCCTCTGCGGAAAAAAGAATCCTTAAGCGAAGGCAATTTCGATGAGTTCACTTCTTATAAGGAAAGCGCATCCGAAATTCCGTCGCCGGCCTCGGACACGGTTGTCGATCCGGAGCCTGCTGCGCCTGTCGTTCCGGATAATGGCGGAATCGGCGGCGGCGCAAGCGCCGCGCCCCTCGATCCTTCCACCGATATGATATCCGACCTGACCCGGCGGATGAACCCGCAGGTGTTCGGCGGAGCGAAGCAGGGCGCAACGCAGCCTCGGGACAGCGGCTTTATCGGCGGCACCACCGCCGCGCCGCCTGAAGATGACCAAGCCGACAACGGCCCGGTTTCCCTCCAGCCGGACGGCGGGCAGTAATATTTCATGACAGGCACCTTCTTCTTTTGCGGCATCGGCGGCAGCGGCATGAGCGCGCTGGCCCTGATTATCGCCGGCAGGGGCGGCAGCGTCGCGGGCTCCGACCGGGGCCGCGACAAGGGGGAATCGCCCGGCAAGTTCCAAGCCCTCGAACAGGCGGGAATCAAACTTTTCCCGCAGGACGGCTCCGGCATAACGGATGAAGTCGATACGCTGGTCGTCTCCAGCGCGGTCGAGGAATCTGTGCCGGACGTGAAGCGCGCGCTCGATGGCGGCATCCCCATCCGCAAGCGCGCGGACCTTCTCGCGGAACTGGTCAATGGCGCGCGCGGCGTCTGCATCGGCGGCACCAGCGGCAAAACGACCGTGACCGGCATGACCGGCCACATGCTGTATGAACTCGGCCTTGATCCCGCGATCATGAACGGCGGCCTGATCGTCAATTTCCTCGACAAGGGACTGCCCGGTAACGCCGTGACCGGCGGCGGCGAACTGTTCGTCACCGAAACCGATGAAAGCGACGGCTCCATCGCGCTGTTCGCTCCCGCGCTCGCGGTGCTCAACAACATCACGCTCGATCATAAACCGCTGGATGAATTGCGGCCCCTGTTCACGGACTTTTTAAAAAAGGCGCGGGAAGCCGCCATCGTCAATCTCGACGATCCTGAAGCCGCGCAACTGGCCGGCATCCATCCGAAAACAATCACCTTCGCCATCGACAATCCCGCAGCCATCCTCCGCGCCTCGGATATAACGGCGCATCGGGACGGCATATCTTTCTCCGCCATTGATTCGCAAAGCGGCGAGACCATAAATCTGCGCCTGAAAGTGCCCGGACGTCACAATATATCGAACGCGCTGGCGGCCCTCGCCGTGGCCAGGGCGCTCGGCGTCCCGTTCAAAAAAGCGGGCAAGGCGCTGGAAAGCTTCAAGGGAATCAGGCGGCGGTTTGAAATCACGGGAACCGCGAACGGCATAACGGTGATCGACGATTTCGCCCACAACCCCGACAAGATCGAGGCGACGCTGAAAACCCTGCGCGATTTCGATGGCCGCGTGATCGCCATCTTCCAGCCCCACGGCTACGGCCCGACCCGGCTGCTGAAAGACGGCCTGGTCGCCGCCTTCGCGGAGCACATGGACAAGGACGATATTCTGCTGATGCCGGAAATATATTACGCGGGCGGCACGACCACGAAAAACATCTCCTCGCGCGACATCACGGACGGGATATCCGCAAAAGGCAGGCAAGCCGTTTTCCTTGAAACCCGCGCCGCAATTCTCGATTACCTGTCAAAGAACGCGCGGCAGGGCGATCGCATAGTCGTCATGGGCGCCCGCGACGACACGCTGTCCGATTTCGCGCTTCAGATTCTGGGATCGCTGAAAAAGAAAGCGGCTTAAAACTTTTAGCTGCAAATGCACTTGGATAACAGAGATATTCTTCTCCCCCTCCCTGAGGGAGGGGGCAGGGGGGAGGGTTTACGGTGTAGAAAACTTTCACCATCGTAAACCCCCACCCTAACCCTCCCCCTCAGGGGGAGGGGATTCTATTCTCCGTATCTCCGGAGCAAAACCTACTTCCCGTACCGCTTCTCCAGCAACGCAAACACCGCCCGCATCCCCGTATCCGCGCCGCCCTTGGGCCTGCCCGGTTTTCCGCTGTTTTCCCACGAGAAGATATCGAGGTGGATCCAGTCCGTGCCGTGCAGCAGGAAGCTTTCTAAAAACAGCGCGCTGTAGATCAGGTCGCCGGGAACGGACGCGCTGTTGACCAGGTCGGCGATGGAGCTTTCGATCAGCTTTTTGTAAGGCTGCCACAGCGGCATCGGCCACACCGGGTCATCGGCCTTCACTGAAATAGTTTTCAGTTCCTCCGCGATCTTGTCGGAATTCGAGAACATCGCCGGGATGTCCGCGCCGAGCGCCGCGCGCGCGGAACCCGTCAGCGTGCAGAAATCGATCACAAGGTTCGGCTTTTCCTCGCAGGCATAGGTCAGCGCGTCGGCAAGGATCAGGCGGCCTTCCGCGTCGGTATTGGTGTTTTCGACCCTGAGCCCCTTGCGGCTGTTGAACACATCGCCCGGCCTGAACGCGACGCCGGAAACCGAATTTTCCACCGCCGGTATAAGAACGCGCAGCCGCACGGGCAGGCCCGTCCCCATGACAAGGCGCGCAAGGCCCAGCGCATGCGCCGCGCCCCCCATGTCTTTTTTCATCAGCGCCATGTATTGCGAGGATTTGATATCAAGCCCGCCGGTATCGAAACACACGCCCTTGCCGACGATGGTCACTTTGGGATGCTTCGGGTTTCCCCACTTAAGGTCGATCAGGCGCGGGCGGCGCGGGCTGGAATCGCCGACCGCGAAGATCAGCGGGAAATCCTTTTTAAGCACTTTATCGCCCGTAACCGTGACCGTTGCTTCAAAATTGCCCGCAAGCTCTTTCGCCGCCCGCTCCAGCTCGGCGGGGCCCAGATCGTTGGCGGGGGTGGTGACGAGATCGCGGATCAGGCATATCCCCTCCGCCATGGCCATCACCCGTTTTTTATCGGTCCCCGCCGGCATGACGAGGCGGGGAAGGGGCGCGCTGCTTTCCTTATAAAGATCGAACTGGTAGCAGGCGAGCGCCCAGCCGATGCAGGCCGCCGTATGATCGCCCTTGCCGCTGATCGAAAAACTCGCTTCTTTAACGATCTTGCCGGAAAGAAGCTGCGTCAGCTTCTGCGCGATGCGCGAGAAATCGTAAAACCCCGCCGGCTTGCCGACGCCGACCGCGGCCCTTTTCGTCTTGCCGGTTGTAACGTTCAGCAGGAATACCTGCCCCGGCTTTGCTTCAAATCCCGATTCTTTGACCGCGCTCTGGACCTGCCTGTCCTGCTTTTTAAGCCATGCGGGAAAATCCTTGGCCGTGACGGGATCGAGCGCGATGTTCGTCTTGCGTTTTTGCGTCAGAAAGCATTGAGGGGAGCGGATATATTTTGAGGCCATGAAACACTCTTTGCGGGAGGGTGAAGCGAAATCTCCTTACAATATAATGATTTTCCCGCCCTCTGTGTAGGGGAGGGGGAACGAACTTTTTCAGGTGCAGGGTTGTTGGTCAGGCATGAACCGCAGAATCATCTCTTTTTTGGCGGCGCTCGCCATGCTTTCAGCCTTCCCCGCGGCGGGAAAGGCGCAGGATATCATGCCTTCCGGCAACGAAAGGCAGCCGGAAGACTACGAAAAACGCCTCGAACTCGCAAAACGCGTCGAGGAGTTCCGCCCCATGGAGGATCGCGTCAGCGAGGTTCTGGATGTTCTCGCCCCCGAACTCGGCGCGGACGACAGGGAAAGATTCAAAAACGACGTCACCGCCACGGTTAATATGGACAGGCTCGAGGAACTCTCGGTCGCCACCATGGCGCGGCTGTTCACGCCGGAAGAACTCCAAAGCATGATCGACTATTATCAGGTCCCGGCATCAAGGACTGTCGCCGAGAAAACCCCGATGTTCCGCCAGATCGTCGATGCCGAGATCGGCAGGGAAATCCAGTTCGCGATAAACCGCCTTGCCGACACGCTCCTCCCGCCCGAGGCCACAACGCCGCCCGAGCAGATTCAGCCCCCGACCGCCCCGCCGATTGCCGACACTCAATGACATGATATAATCCGGGCGCGGGCCAATTCTTGCAAAATGCTATGGAAAATTGGTAAGCTGGCTCGCGTGCCAATAATAAAAAGGACAGGGGTTTGGAGCCAGAGACTATCTCATTATTACGCGAGCAGTGGCAGGGCCATGCAAAGGCCCGGCAGGAATTGTTCGCCAAAGCTCTCGCAACTGTGAACGGGTGGATTGCCACGGCATGGGACCCGGAGCTGGGGAACATCGGGCGCCGGTTCAGCGAGGATGTTTCAAAATCGGGTTGCAGGGAAGAAATAGATCTTTTCCTCCTGCATAACGTGGCGACTTTTTGCGCTTTTTCCCTTTACAGGGAAGCGATGGGCTTTCGCAACCTCATACAATATGGCGCTCTCGCGGAAGAAGATTTGGCCCGGCTCTATACCAGCATGGTCCATGAGAAAACCCACGCCGTTCAGCTTTTGCATTCCGCCGCGCTGCATGGAAGCCCGTTTAACCCGGCTACCCGGATAATCATATGCCCCCGCGACTGGGTGACGCTGATGGAGCGCTGCGAACAGGACGCGTTCGCGAAACAGGGCTGGTTCGGCAGCCTTGTCGCCGGCGATATTCCCGAGATCAGGGGGATGACAAGAGGACAAACCCTGTCGGTGGAAACGTTCGAGGAAATCAGGGCGCGGTCTGAAAACGTCGCGCAGGCCCTGACCGAAGCGGCGCGCACGCTTCTTGAGAAAAAATACTGGCTGGATGATCCGCATAACGATGAAACATTCAGGAATTATTACCACGAGCGCGCCTTGTCGGGTTTTAAAAACGCAATAAATGCGCGGCTGGATAGAAATGAAACAGACTTCATCTTCGTCCGCATCGAACCCGAAGACATCGAGGCGATAGGCAATTCTTGCGGGCCCAATATATTCGGCGAAAACGGAATCCTGCCTGAATTTTCTCAGGGGCCGGTTCTGAACGAGCGGGACAAAAAAACGCTGGCCGGTATTAACGCAAAGCTGGGCATCGGGAATGAAGACGACTTGCCAACGCTTGGCGAGGCTTTGGCGAAACTCGGACTCTCGCGCAGGGAATTCATAGCTTCTTCCTATGGCGGGGAGCAGCCGCTGACCGTTGCGTCAGTCAATCAGCCGCTGCAAGCATCCTTATGAGCGATCTTTGCCCGCATTGTGAAAAACCGGCGTCGCTGTGCGTATGTGACGCTCTTGCTCCCGAAGGGGAACGGGTGGACAACCGCGTCCATGTCCTGATCCTGCGTCACCCGCAGGAGCAGGACCGCAAGCTGGGCACGGCGCGCATCGCCGCATTGCAGCTAAAGAATGCGAATCTCAAAACCGGCCTGTCATGGTCCAATCTCGGCAACGCATTGGGACGCCCCGCCGATCCGAAAAAATGGGGCGTCCTGTATCTGGGAACGGCGAAAACATCCGCGCCCCTGCCGCCGCGCCCGCTGACCGTCGTTACAAAAAAAGGCAATCCCGCGCCGGATCAGGACGAAGTGCTGAAAGAAATCGAAGGCATAATCTTGTTAGATGGCAACTGGGCGCAGGCCAAGGCGCTGTGGTGGCGCAACGCCTGGCTTCTGAAATGCAGGCGTCTCGTTCTCCAGCCCGCGCAACCTTCGCTCTACGGCAATTTGCGGAAGGAACCGCGGAAGGAAAGCGTATCCACGATCGAGGCGGCGGCGCATACGCTCGCGACACTGGATAACGATCCGGGGTTGGTTGACCGCATATTGCCCCCGTTCCGGAGGCTGCTGGAAAAGGCGCGGGGGAAGCAATGATTGGACAAAATATAGCAAAGCAAAAAAAATGACAGAACGAAACCGCAAGCTGACTGCGAAAGAAGTGATAGGACGATATATGGGCGAGAACTATCCCGTATATAATGGGTTCTCTTTAGATGATGTAAATAAAACGGATTCTTGTGGAGATACGCCACTTCATATCGCATCTATAAGAGGGAAAGAGGACGAAGCCCTCGCATTACTTGAAGGGGGTGCCAATGTGAATGCCGCAGGAGATATGGGTTCTACTCCGCTTCATTATGCGGTGGCTCAAGGCCATATCAATATTGTGAAACTTTTGTTATCACGGGGAGCTTCAAAAGACGTTATGAGTGAACTCGGTTCTTCTCCCTTGCAAATTGCAGAGTACAAGATGAATGAACGTAAAGAGATATTGGAGCTATTGAGATCATATAAAAATTTTGAGAAAGAAAATTAAGACATCTAAAACAAACTCATCTGCCCATCTCCCGCTCCCCGCCGAAACCCCGCCGTCGACAACCCATACGACCGGTTAAGCCCGTACTGCTTCTTGTAAAGCGCGAATATCTGCGCGATCTGCTCCGCATAAAATCCCTTTCCCCGCATCCGCGTCCCGAATTCCGAGTCATATAACTTCCCATCGCGCATGCTGCGCAGCCGGTTGAGGACTTTTTCCGCGCGGTCGGGGAAATGTTCGGCAAGCCACGTCTGGAACAAATCCTTCACCCCGTAGGGCAGGCGGAGCATCGTGTAATTGGCGGAGCGCGCCCCGGCATCCGCCGCGCTTTTCAGGATCGCCGGTATCTCATGCTCGGTCAGCCCCGGCACGATGGGCCCCATCATGACGCCGACCGGAATGCCAGCTTTCGCCAGCGCCTCGACCGCCCTCAGGCGTTGCTCCGGCTGTGACGCCCGCGGCTCCATCGCCCGCGCCACTTTCCCGTCGAGCGTCGTGATCGAAAGATTGACGGCAATCGTGTTATGCGCCGCCATTTCCGTGAAAATATCGATGTCGCGCGTGACCTGATGGTTCTTGGTGATGATCGCCGCCGGGTTGCGGAAATCGCGCAGCACTTCAAGACAGCCCCGCGTGATCTTCAGTCTGCGCTCAAGCGGCTGGTAAGGATCGGTGACGCCGCTCAGCACCACGACCTTCGGCTCCCATGACGCCGCCTGCAATTTCTTCTCAAGCAATTGCGCCGCGTCCGGCTTCACGAAAATTTTCGATTCGAAATCAAGCCCCGCGGACAGGCCAAGATATTCATGCGTCGGCCGGGCATAGCAGTAAATGCAGCCATGCTCGCAGCCGCGATAGGGGTTGATCGTCGCCTCCATCCCGACATCGGGACTGTCGTTGGTTGAAACGATGGTGCGCGAGGTGTCCTTGTAGACTTCCGTGGGAACCTGCCTTTCCAGATCTTCCTCTCCAGCCTCAAGCAACTGGTTCCATGTCTCGGCGTCCGCCCCGCAATCCAGCCGTTCAAATCTTCCTGACGGATTCTCCAGCGCCCCCCGTCCGCGCACGGGGGGATGAAATCCGGGTTTCCTGGGCTGGTTTTTGAGGTCCATTCTCTGTTTATAACAGAAAACTCATAAATGTTCTACATTTGTTCTTATTTTATCCACAGAGGAACAAAACATCCCGCTCCCCGCTTGGCAAGAGCATGGAGAAAATTCATTGAACTATTATGCGGATATTTTTCATTTCCCGCCATGGAGCACACTAGGCGCATCAATGGTGCAGACCGCCGTTCTGTTCTGCCTGATATTGGCGGGACTGAGAATTGCGGGCCGGCGCGTCTTCGCCGAGCGCTCCCCTCAGGATCTGGTCATCATAGTTATGGTTGGGGAAGCAAGCAACGTGGGGCTGTCCGATCAGGGCGCCGGGTTTTGGGGAGCGGTGGCGAGCGTCGTGACGCTGTTAATCCTGGGCGCGATGACGGAAAGGTTCATATTTTTGAGGCATCTGTTCAACAGGCCTCCTGTCCGCATATACAGCGATAACACTCTCGACCGGAAGGCGATGGAAAAAAGCCTGCTTGATGAAAGCGATCTTAACGAAGCGGCGCGGCAAAGCGGTTTCGATTCCTACGAAAGTTTCAAGACAATCGTTCTGGAAGGGGATGGGCGCATTTCCGGGATAGTTAAAAACAAAGAAAACTAAATTTATTCCAGCATCGAAGCAGTCAGAGACTGGCGCGTTTCGATATAAGCCTTCAATATTTTCTTCCCGGCCCTTTTTCGCGCAAGCGCGTCCGCCATCGTAAACTGACCTGCGCTTTGCAGATCGTCCAGTTCTCCCCACGCCAGCGGAACCGCGACCGCCGCGCCGGAGCGGGCGCGGACGCAGTAATCCATGACGGCGGTCGAGGCGAAATCGTTGCGCAGGTAATCGATGAATATGCGGCCTTTGCGCATTTTCTTCGCCATGTTGCCGGTATAGACATCCGGCAGGTCTTTCACCATCCCGTGCGCAAGATCATGGGAAAACTTTTTGACCGTATCCCATTTATGCCTGCGGGAAATGGGAACAATAACATGCAGCCCCTTGCCCCCGGTGGTTTTAAGAAAAGACCGCAAACCGGTTTTATCGAGCCGCTTCCTGATATCCAGCGCCGCCAGCTTCACTGCCTCGAACGGAACGCTCTCATCCGGGTCGAGATCGAAAATAATCCGGTCCGGCTTGTCAGTATTGTCAACCCGGCAGCCCCACGGATGAATCTCGATCCCCCCCATCTGCACGATTTCAACCAGCCCTTTTACATCTTCAATATAAATATAATCGTGTTTCGTTCCTTTATGCGTCACATCGAAACTATGAATATGACCCGGCATTCCTTTCCCCTTGCTGCGCTGGAAAAAACATTCCCCGCCGGTCCCGCCGGGACAGCGCACGATGCTGACCGGGCGGCGCGAAATCGTGGGAAGGATCAAATCGGCCATTTCGCTGTAAAATTCCGCGAGATCGCCTTTCGTGATATTTTCTCCGGGAAAAATTTCACGGCTTGCGTGCGTAATAATGACATTCCTGACCGTTTGTTTCGCGCTTTTCCGCACCGTCTTTTCCGGCTCTTCTTTGGTTATTTTTTCTGCCGGCTTGTCCTCCCGCACACCCTGAAAGGAAGCATGCCGGACTTTCCCGGTCTGCGTCCACATCCCGAACTTCACCTCGCAGATTATTTCAGGCTTGACCCAGACGGAGCCTTTATGCTTCCCCGGACTTTTTGCAAAAGGCGGCGCGGATGTTTTCAGACGCGAAAGATTTTTATAAAGCGCAATCGACGTTTTGGCGTCAAATCCCGTGCCGACTTTCCCCGCATAAACCAGTTCTCCGTCCTTATGATACCCAAGATGCAGCGCCCCGACGGCGTTATCCATGTCCGACGCAGGCTGAAACCCGCAGATAATGAACTCCTGCCGCTGCCCGCATTTGCTTTTAAGCCACGTCTTTGACCGCATCGGGCTGTACGCGGCATCCAGATTCTTGGAAATAATGCCTTCCAGCCCCATCTTGCAGGCATGCCCGATAATGTTATCCGCATCCCCCGTTAGCGTCCCGCTGAGAAAGAGCGGAGGCCCTTCCGGCAGCATTTTAAAAAGCGCTTCCAAAGCCTTCCGGCGTTCGGCCAAAGGCCTGCCCGAATAATCCTTCCCTTCGCGGTACAGCAAATCAAAAAAATACCCCCGCATCGGCGCATCTGGATTTTCGAGCGCGTTCTGCATTTCCGCAAAACTGCTGATCCCGTTTTCATCCAGCATCACCGCCTCGCCGTCGATAACGAACGTCCCGCGGCTGCCCTCAAGCGCTTTCTTCAAAACGGGAAACCTGTGCGTCCAGTCAAGCCCGCGGCGGGTGCGGATCCTCACGGCCCCGTCCCTGACAAAAGCGAGAACGCGGTAGCCGTCATATTTGACTTCGTGAATCCATTTGCCCGATCGAGGCGGATGATCGGCAAGCGTCGCCAGTTGCACGGAACGGTATTTCCTCTCCAGTTCCTGCAACGAAAGAACATTGCTTTCTTTGCCTTCGGCAATCGCTTCCAGCGACCGCCCGCTCTTAACGCTGAAATCCGTCTCTTCAAGAAATTGCCCATCCCCTCCCGCAACGGCGTCCTGATCCGTTTTCTTGATAAGGAGCCAGTTTTCTTTCCCGCCGTCATCCGTCTTCATCCGCGCCAGCGCCCATTCCCCATGCAGCTTTTCCCCCTCAAGCAAAAAGGAAAGTTTGCCCTTCTGGACGGCCTTGACAGGGTCTTTATCGAGCGGAATCCAAAGCCCCGTGTCCCATATCATCACCGGTCCCGCGCCGTATTGCTTCTCGGGAATGACGCCTTCAAATTCGCCGTAAGCCAAAGGATGGTCTTCGGTGCGCACGGCAAGGCGCCTGTCCTGTGGATCATAACTCGGTCCCTTGGGGATCGCCCAACTCACCAGGACGCCCTCCATCTCCAGCCTGAAATCGTAATGCAGCCGCCGCGCGCCGTGCTTGTGGACCACGAAGCTCAGGCCTTTCTTTTTTCCGCGCGTTTTTCGTCCCGAAGGCTCCGGCGTAACCCGGAAATCGCGCTTGCGGTTGTAAGATTGCAGACTCTTCCGTGACATAACCCGTCAAACTTTCGTTGCCCGGGAACGGTTCCGGCAGGGAACAATCGTCAGCACTCCATCGTTTTTAAGTCATGGAAGCAAAATTCACGATTTTTAAAGGAAAGGAGAACGTCAATGTCGCCTCAAAATATGGACCGGGAACCCCGGACAAACGAACAGCAGCAAAAGGATCTCAAAAAAATGCGCGATAAAACCGGCAAACAGAAGCAGGAAAACAGGGACGAAGAAACAGATTCCGGCTGCGGATGCTAAAAACAACGAAAAAAACCGGTCCGCAGAGGCCGGTTTTTTTCTGAATAAGGAGCGAAAAAAATGAAAGAAAAAATTGAGATACTGCTATCGGTTTCGGCCGCTGCGCTAATGATGGCCGCTCCGGTATGGGCCCAGAATTACAAGGCGGACGAAACCGGAACCTTGCGCGAGGCGCCCGGAAAAACCTACGAATACCGGCTGCCGGGAATACCTTTGATCAAGGACAGGTTTATCGGCCCCGAAGTGTCCTACATAACGGTCAACCCCGGAGCGTCGGCCGAAGAAATATTGGGAAAATTTGTATACAACACGGCAGGGGAGGAAATCGCAAGCGTCGATGATATCATCATCAATGACTCCGGTCAGGCCACCATGGTGATCGTTTCGGAGGGCGGCTTTATGGGGCTCGGCGAAAAATTGGCGGCTTTCGATTACAATCTGGTCACGCGCCGCGATCCGGACGGTGATGTCATCATGCCTCTGGATAAGCAAGCCTTGGCGCGGGCGATAGAGTTCTCGTATGAGGCTGACCCCGACGACGCCACCACTCTTGTGATGCCGGCAACAAGCTACAGACTGAGCGAAATTCTTGACGCGGAGCTGATCGATCCGCTGGGAAGCGAGGTGGCGGAAGTCGAAGATGCCACGCTGGCGGAAGGGCTGGTTGAATATATTGTTTTCGATCTCGAAGACACGACCGGTATCGAAGACGACATGATAGCTATGCCCTACGACGATCTTGCCAAAACGGAAACGAAGGGCGATCTGGACTTCCAGATGACAAGTGAGCAGACGCGCAGCCTTGAAGAATTCGTCACGACCAAAGTTACCTCCAGATAAAAAGAAGTCCCGGAAAACGCATTTGCGTTTTCCGGGACAATGGCGATTGATCTTTAGTAAGAAGTGCCGGCGTCCGGTTCATCTTCCGGCGCATGGCTGGGGGGCATTTGCTCCCGCGGCGCTTCCATGTTTCTTTCCATCTGGTTGCGACCCATCGGCCTCTGAACGCCCTCAACTTCCACGCCCAGCTGGGCAAGGGTATCGCTCGTCAGCTTCCCGGTCGCGGGAAGGCCGTTGGCCTGCTGGAAGTCACGGATGGCGCCCTGGGTTTTAGGCCCCCAGATGCCGTCGATGGGGCCCGGCGAAAATCCTTTGTTGTCCAGCGTCTGCTGAAGATTTTTGACAGTGCTCGTTCCCAGTTGTTTATGCATCGCCGGATCGCCGGCGGCGGGTTCCATCGCCGAATAAGTGTCGGCGGTGCTGCTGCGATCCTGATAGCCTTCGGCGAATGCGCCGGCGCTAAGGCAGGTCGCCACTACCGTCATTAAAAGAGCATATCTAAGTTTTTTCATAAGTTTTTCCTTTCTTGGTTCATCCTCGTCCGGAATTAAACGCCGGGCGTAGTAAAAAGTTCCCTAGTAAAGCCACCATGAATTCCGGTTGAAACTGAACAGGGGTTCGTACCTGACTTCCATGATGTGGCTTTCCGGCTTTTTCTCCTGATTGTCGAGCACCATCGACTTGCCGTTGATGTCGACGAACAGTAATGTGTGCATCGTCTTGAGGAACCGGTCATGCACAACGGCGATGCGCATGTTGTCTTCATTGACGCCAAGCGTCTTCAGCCACGCGTATTTAGTTATCGCATAATCCTCGCAATCGCCTCCGCCGCTGGAAAAAAACTCACCGGGCGTCTGCCAGTAATCGCTGGCCCCCCATCTGGCGGTATCATCGATGAAACTGTAACTGTTCACGAAATCGTTAACTTTTCGGATGGTGGATGAAGTGAGGTATTTTTCCCGGATCCTGGAAAAATTATCAATGTTTTCCGGTTCCGTCTCCATGCGGTTCAAAACATCCACCCATTTGTAAAAAGGGGTGATGTCCGAAAAAACCTGTTTTTCCTTAAAAGGATGGGCATGCGCGGAACCGCAGCAAAAAAAACTTATAGTAACGAAAAGCAGCCAGATGCGCATGCGGATTAAACGGCGCAAAAAAATAAAAGTTCTGATTATTTTTTAAAGCGCGTTTTATACCGCGCCGCCGTTGGCGGATTACAGGGATAATGTGCAATGAGCCTGCAGCTATATTGCAGAACGGATCTGGCCTGGGAAGCAATGTACCGGGATTGCCTGGATGCAAATCGCTCGATCAGCTTCGAGCAGTACATCATCCGGGACGATCATATCGGCATGCGCTTTCTGAATATGTTTTTGCAAAAAGCGCGGCAAGGCGTCGCGGTAAGGCTTATATTCGACCGTATCGGCAGCCGCACTGTTTTCACATCGCCTCTCATACAGGCGATCAGAAACAGCGGCGGCAGAGTGACATTTTATAATCCCATAGGCTGGCATAATTTGTTTCTCCCTTCGACATGGTTTCCGCGAGATCATGTCAAATCCCTTCTTATTGACGGTTATGTGTCTTATGTCGGTGGCGTCTGTCTTGCCGACTACATGAAGGACTGGCAGGACATGTATGTCCGCATGACGAATATGTCCCTGCGCGACGCTCTTTCGCCGGGGGATGAATTCGATATCCGTTTCAGCATGCCGCACCGGGCGCGCTACCCGATTTATGAGGAATTGCTCACGCGGATCAACCGGGCGACGGACAATGTTTTTCTGGCCACGCCTTATTTCCTGCCGCCGGATACCCTGCGCATTGCGCTTCTGCATGCGGTAAGACGCAACGTCGACGTGCGGATCATGATAACGGAAAAATCAGATATTCCCCTTGCCGTTCACGTATCGCGCTCCTATTTTCCATCATTGATTGAATCGGGCTTGCGGATCTTTTCTTACCGAAGAGAGGTCTTTCATGCAAAATACGCGGTAATCGATGGCAACTGGGCCATGCTGGGCAGCGCCAATATCGACTACCTCAGCCTGCTGCGCAACCGCGAAACGGAATTGTTTATCAGCGATCCCGAAACGGTGGATATATTGAAACAAAATTTCCTGTTCGATTTAAGGTATTGCGAAGAATTAAGGCCGGATTTTCTTCGCTTCGTTCCTGCATCCGCAAAATTCACAGGATATCTGGGAAGAAGCCTGAAGCGCGTTATATGATTTCCACATGGTCTACAAAATTCTTTTCAGTAATATCGGTTATGCCAAGGGAATAGACGGCTCCCTCCGCCATCATCTCGGCCTGTTCGGCAGGCACTTTTATTGCGCAAGGCCGGTGCAGGAACAGGTTCTGGGCCAGATCAGGGCCGTCATCGACGCCGAAACCCCGGACCTGTGCTGCTTCGTGGAAATAGACCGGGGCGGGTTTCATGCCGCCCGCTTCAATCAGGTCGATGCGCTGATGACGGACGGCAAATACAAATTTCATGATATTGCCTGCAAGTACGGCAATGAAAACTGGATTTCGCGCATGCCGCTCCACGAAGGCAAAAGCAACGCGTTTTTGGCGTTAAGGGAAACGCCTTTTGAAAGAATGTATTTTACGCATGGCTCCAAACGCCTCATCTATCGCTTGGCCGTTGCCGGCGATATATTCATCTTTTTCGCGCATTTTTCCCTGCAAAAAAAAATACGCGCAAGGCAGTTCGCGGAAATGAGAAGGCTGATAGAGCAAACGCCGGGCAGGGTGATCGTTCTCGCCGATTTTAATGTCATGAACGGATTTGGCGAACTGGAGCCGTTTCTCGCAGACAGCGGCCTCGTTCTGCTGAACAGGGAAGGGGAGCATACTTTTACCTTCCACAATCTCAATCTTGCCCTCGATCTGTGCATTTGTTCGGAGAGTCTTGTGAATAACATGGACCTTAAAATAATCTCGCAACCGTTCTCGGATCATGCTGCGCTTTTGGTAGAAGTAAGAAATTAGAATCTATCTCCTACCTGTAATCTGCTTTCCCCGCGAAAGCGGGGATCTGGGTTCCAGTTATTTTCTGCTGCGCGCTCCCGCCTTTTTCTTTTCCGGTTTGCGGTTGGCCTGCTCCAGACTCTTCTTCAGCGCCTCAACGATATCGACCACATTCTTCGGCTTTCTCTCGGGCCCGGTTTTCTGAATTTTCTTGCCCTTCATCTTGGCTTCTATGATTTCCAGCAGCCCTTCCTGGTAATGGTCCTTGAATGACTTCGGATCGAACTTGCGCGTTTTCTGGTCGATAAGCTGCATCGCCAGATCGCGTTGCTCTTCGCTGATCTTGTCCTTTTCAGGAATATTTTCAAAATAGGCTTCCGCTTCGCGCACTTCATACGCATAGCGCAGCGTATCCATGACCAGCCCCTTGCCGCAGGGGCGGATCGACACGATCCGCTCTTTCCCACCTATGACGATCTGTCCGATCGCGGCCTTCTTCGATTTGCGCAGCGCCTCGCGGACGGTCAGGAAGGCTTCCGCCGCAATATCCCCGTCGGGAGCGACGTAGTAAGATCGATCGAAATAGATGGGATCAACGTCGTGCAGTTCCGTAAACTGAACGAGGTCAATAGTATGCTTGCTCTCAAGCTTGAGTTTTTCAAGGTCTTCGTCCTCCACCGGTATGAAATTTTCTTTATCGTATTCGTAGCCTTTAACGATGTCTTCGTCGGGGACGGGTTCCCCTTCTTCGTTGGTTTTCTGATAGTGAATGCGCTCTCCGGTCGTGCGGTCATACTGGTGCAGCGAAATTTTTTCCGTTTGGGTAATGGCTGCGTATAGCCTGACCGGGAACGCAACCAGCGACAGCCTGATATACCCTTTCCAGTATGCGCGCGGCGCCATCAGAAATCCTCCAAACGGGCGAACCCGAAAAATGTTTCGTATCTAACCGCCCACGATCGTCCCGCCGTTGGGATGCAGAACCTGTCCCGTCATGTAACTGGCATCATCCGAAGCCAGAAAAATAAAGCAGGGCGCCACTTCGTCAGGCTGTCCCGGACGTCCCAGAGGCGTATCTTCTCCGAACTTTTTCACCTCGTCGGCGCTGAAAGAAGAGGGGATCAGCGCCGTCCAGATAGGCCCGGGTGCAACGGCGTTTACCCGAATTCCCTGCGGCGCAAGATTGCCCGACAGCGACCGGGTGAAGCCGATGACCGCGCCTTTCGTGGCGCTGTAATCCAGAAGCGTCTCATGGCCTTCATAAGCGACTACCGACGCAGTATTGATGATGCAGCCGCCTTTTTTAAGATATTTGAGCGCCGCCTGCGTTAAAAAGAACACGCCGTAAATATTGGTCTGGAACGTGCGGCGAAGCTGCTTTTCACTGATCGCCTCAAGATGTTCCTCGACATGCTGTTCGGCGGCGTTATTGACAAGAATGTCAAGCTGGCCAAACTCGTCCACGACTTCGCGCAGGGCATCGATGCAAAACTGCTTGTCGCCGATATCGCCTTGGATCGCCAGCGCCTGACGTCCTTCTTTTTCTATATGCCGCGCTGTGATCTCGGCATCCTCGGTTTCATCAAGATAGATAAAGGCAACATCCGCGCCTTCCTTGGCAAAGCCGATGCAGACGGCCCGGCCAATTCCGCTGTCGCCGCCGGTGACCACGGCCACCTTGCCGGCGAGTTTTCCTGCGGCCTTGTAATTCTTCATGAATGATTCCGGCTGCGGCTTCATTTTTGATTCGACGCCCGGATGATGTTCCTGATGCTGCGGTGGATTTGGCATTGTTATCTCCTTGACCTATTGATAATTCCATGTCACGCGCGCCGTGCCGCGTCCCATACGCGGCGCGGGCAGGGAAAACGCAAGGGCGTTTTCCGAAGGCATAAGAACCGACAGAAATTTATCGGCCCAGTGATAAATATCGTGCCTGCGCAGATACATAAGCGCCGCCTGATGCAGGCTTGCCCTTTCCTCCAGCGGCATTTCCAGCGCGCGCCGCACCTTGACGGCGATATGCTCGGGATCATACGGATCGACAAGAATAGTCCCAAGTTCGCCCAGCTCCTCCGCCGCTCCCGCATATTTGCTCAGCACAAGAACGCCGGGATGCGCGGGATCCTGCGACGCGAGATATTCCTTGGCGACAAGATTCTGCCCGTCGATCAGCGGCGTGACAAGTCCGATATCCGATATGCGGAAACAGCCGGCCAGATCTTCCCTGCGGATATTTTCTTCCGTGTAAAGTATCGGCTGCCAGCGTTCGTTTTCAAACTGTTCCTGTATGTCTTTCACCGCATTGCGCGTCCGGGAAATCGCTGTCTTATATTCCTTCACATCGTCGCGTGAAAGAGGGGCCACCTGCAGATATTTCAGTTGCTCCCTGTACTGGGGAAACAATTCAAACAGATGGGCTATGCCTTCGATCCTGTTGTGAATACCCTTGGTATAATCAAGACGCTCGGCGCCGACGATCATCCGGCATGAGCCCAGCCCGTTGCGGATATCCCGGACAACCGTTCCGGAAACCGCCATTTTCGCCTTTCTCTCAAGCTGGAATGTCTCGATGCTGATCGGGAAAACACCGAACCGCGCCTGCCGCTGCCCGTTCGCCAGTATGACGGTCGAAAAGCGCGCGGGCGTGCGCGTATGATAATTCAGATAGCCGGTGAAGTTTTCAAAATCCCGGAACGACTGGAAGCCAGTAAGATCGTAATAAAAAAGATCGTTGACCAGATCCCTGTATTGCTTGCGCAGCGAATGAGGAACCGATGGACTGTGAACGAAACTGCACCCGGGCACGGGAATATGGTTGAAAAAAAGGATCCTGTTTTTCATGCCAAGCTCCCGCAGGCAGCGCCCCAGCGGTATCAGATGATAATCGTGAACCCATACGATGTCGTCCGGCCGCAAATAAGGCTTGAGGCGGCGCGCGAACATTTCATTGACCTTTTTATAGGTCTCGTAAGAAGGCTCGTTTTCCTCGATATGGTCGCCAAGACCGTGCATGAACGGCCACAGCGTCCCATTGGACATCTTTTTGTAATAGCCTTCATATTCGGCTTCCGTCAGCGAGATGGTGATAAACGTGACGCCGTTCTTGTTAATTCTGCGCGGCAGGCTTGCGCCGGCGCAGGAACTGATCGCGCCGTCCCACCCAAACCAGATGCATCCGCCATGATTTTCGAGTGCGGCTTTAATCCCAACCGCCAGCCCCCCGGCCTTTATCTCTCCCGTCTCCGGGTCGGGCAGGGAAACCCTGTTTGACACACAGACAATGCGGGACATAATACCCCTCCTGTTTGGCTACACAGTACATGAAGCCAACAGTTACCCCTAAGGGAGCGTTCCAGAATTTCAAATCTCAGGGCAGAACCGGAGAAAAACCGGGCCTTACCAGTTGACCGTGCCACCCTTCGGTAAGGGCGGCCTGAATATATTCCTCGCTGTCGTCAATTAAATAAAAATCCCCGGGCTCCCGCGCGAGCGAGTCCTGGATTTTTTGATAAAACCGTTTGTCCGGCTTGGCGATGCCCATCCGGCAACTGAAAAACCGGGGAACATCTTGAAGCCCCATGCTGTCCAGCCATTCTTCCAGCCGCTTTGCGCGCAGCCCGTCCTGATTGGATGCAATAGCGCACTGATAGCCTTGATTCCGCAGATCCTTCAAAATCTCAAGCGTTTTCAGGTCGGGGGTGATATTGCCGGTCAGCCAGGTCCGCACCATCATCTTCGCCTGCCGCTTGTCAGCGCCGGTTTTCTCTAGAAAATCTTCAAGCCAGAACAGCGTGTCCGCGTTCGCATCGCACAGGCAATGTCTCCAGGCGGGAGACTTTTGAAATTCTTCCCATGTTTGCAGAAGATTCTCATCGACCAGAGTTTTTCTCCAGTCATTGGCCGGATTTTGAGCGTCGAACTTGATCAGAACCCCATCGACATCCCAGCAGTAAACGCGGTCTTTTTCGCTGCTGGCCATGACTTTCAGTTTTTGCGCGTAATTTAAAGACAATGTTGTTCTCATATTTATATCGGTTCTATCCTGAATACGCAGGCCGGCATAGTCCGCGGATCCAGCGTGATCCGGCTTTTCTGTCCGCGCCATTCAAATCGTCTGTCGTTTAATATATCGACAAGCATGAAAGCCTTGTCCGGTCCCAATTCGATCCTGTCCGGGTGCGGGCTGATTGTCCCGCTTTGCGTGTTGCACATATCGAGATTTACGACGCTCAAAATCAGGTTGCTGCCCGATTGCTTTGTCCATGCGATCAGATTTTCATTATCGGTATCATGAAACAGGATCGAGCCGTTCGATTGCAACGCGGGATTTTCCCTGCGGATGGCGTTGATTTTGCTTATCAGCGGCGCAAGGCCGCTCTGCTCCCACGTATCGCGGTCCAGCGGCGGCCCGTAAACGCCGTAGTTGGACGACATCATCGCCGCCAGCACGAGCCGCTGCACGAATAATGAATTGTCGCCGTGAATGACATCGGAAAGAATATCCGGCGTATTCGGCCAGAAGACAGGCCTGAAATAATACTGAAGCTCCGAATGGGTCAGCTCTTCCATATACTGCGTAAGCTCGGTCTTGTCATGCAGCCAGCCGAAATAGGTATAGGATTGATTGAATCCTATCTTGGCGAGATAGGCCATGATATAAGGCCTGCTGACGGCGCCGGCGATGAATATCGCATTGGGGCATTCTTTTCTCGTCTCGCGAATGCACCATTCCCAGAAAGCAAATGATTTGGCGTGAGGATTGATAACGCGGAAAGCGTAAATGCCGCTTCTGGTCCAGGAAAGGAGCGTTCGCTTAAAGTTCTCACGCAGAATCTGTCTTGATTCATCATCCTCAGGATAATTTTCTTCCGGCCCGTCATATTCAAAGGAAATATCAAGAGCGAGAGTGAGATTGAGATTTCTGGCTGTTTCGGCCAAAAATGAAAAATCTCTCCGGTCCTTTTCCTCAAGCTTGACCGGCAGATGCACGATATCGAATCCCATATCGGCAATGTGCGGAAGCTGCTCAAGAACATCGCGCAGGATAGAGCGGATCGTGCTTTTCCGGGAAAGGGGAAGGAATTCATAACCCGCGCTGAATACCGCGCACGGAGGATCCACCGCAAGCGGAAGTTCGCCGTCGAACTTGACTGTGCCCGGATCGTCCCAGACGGAGCGCATGATGTTCACAAGGTCCGGCGTTTCAAGCAGGTCTGTAATTTTCTCGACTTCCAGCCCGGATAAAAGCGGCAAGTCCGCGCACATAGTGGTAAAAGCCTCGATCAGTTTGAGCGCCCTGTGCTGCTCGTGCGCTGCGTGTCCTGGATGCTCCGCGTATTCCTGCATAAGAATGCTGCCGCAGGCGCATTCGGAAGGCGTGGCTTTTCCTGCATGAAGATTCCTGAGAAAAGATTCTTTCCATCCCGTAAATTGGTCTATGGACGCCTCGACGGTATAAACATACCGGCCTGCCTGCGCCGGCCGTATAACGGCGGCGTAACGATCGTCGCCCAGCGCGGTCATCGGCGTTCTTTTGAAGTAAAGATCGTTTTCATGCCGCCAAAGCAGGTCCGCCTTGATCGACTCAAGGCTGTCGCAAAGAATCACGGCCTCGACGGCGAACGGCGTATCCTGCGCGCACTTGGCGGCAAAACGGCCTTTTTCAAGGCTGGGAATGATCTGGTCTATAATGATGCGCGAAGAAGTGGATAATGCCGCATTGGCATGTAAAAGCGTTTTTTCTCTTAATCTTGTCATGATCGCGCACGGTTTAAGCTGGTTCATGGTTTCTAACATGCATGGGCAAGGAAGGTTCCAGAAACGGAAAAAACCGGTCCGGTCAAAAAAATTGGGAACAGCGTGCGGATTGGCCGGGTTTGCCAGGTGTTTGTAATCATAGAAGGAGAAAAACAATGCCAAGGAACAGAAATCAGGGCCGCGACGAACAAGGCCATTTCACGCCGGGAAGCGAAGCTGCGCGCAAGGCCGGCAGAAAAGGCGGCAAGGAATCTTCCAGCTCGCGAGGCTCGCGCAGCGGAGGCCGCTAGGGATTTTCATCACGAATCCGATATGGAGAACCGCCCCCCGTATCAAGGGGGCGGTTTTCAGGTTGCATGGGAACCGGCTTCAGGTTGCGTCGGTTTATTCATATATGACGCAGCATAAAAAACAGGGAACCGGCCCATCGATTTTTCGTCCCGGTCACAACTGCTGGCGCATCAATCATCTGTTTCATGCCGCCATGCTGATCGACTGCGCCGATTTCTACCGTGCGTTGCATGAAGCGATCGTCAGGGCAAAACACAGCATTTTCATTATCGGCTGGGATATCGACAGCCGGATCAGGCTGCTGCGCGGCGAGGATGAAAAAAGAACGGATATCCCCTCTGTGGCCGGCGATTTTCTCGCTTGGAAGGCAAGGGAAAACCCGGATATTCCTATTTATCTGCTGCGGTGGGACGCATCGTTTGCTTTCCTGCAGCAGCGCGAACTTCTGGCAAGGCGCGTATGGGAATTCAAGACTCCCCCCAACGTGCATGTCTGGCTGGATAACACAATTCCAGCGGGCGGAAGCCATCACCAGAAAATAATCCTGATCGACGACGAAGTCGTCTTTACCGGCGGCATGGACATCGCGCCGCAGCGTTGGGATGAACGGGCGCACCGGCCGCACGAACCGGAGCGAACCGATTCCGACGGTTCCTACGGCCCGTATCATGATATTCAGATCGTCCTGCATGGCCCGGTTGTTCAGGATTTTTCGGAACTTGCCCGCTGGCGTTGGAAACATGCCGCCGGGTTTGACGCTGTCCCGGTGCGAAAGACGGATTTATCCGATCCGGAAACGCTCCCCCCGGCCTGGCCATCGGCTGCCAGAATAAATTTTACCGGCATGCGTTGCGCCATCGCCCGCACAATTCCATGGATGGGAAGCCACCCGCCGAAATTTGAAGTGCGCCAGATGTATCTCGATCTGGTCGCGAAGGCGAAGAAGTTTATATATATGGAGAACCAGTTTTTTACATCGCTCGAAATAGCCGAAGCGATAAATCGCAGGCTACGCGCAAACAGCGATTTGAAAGCGTTGATCGTCAGCTCCTATAACCCGCAGGGGTTGTTCGAATGCGAAGGCATGTGGTCAGCCCGCATCGCTTTCAAATCGGTCCTTGAAAAAGGTATCGATAGCGGCCGGGTAAAAATGTGCTATCCGGTGATCTACGATGAAAATGGAAAGGAATACTATAAGCGCATCCATTCCAAGATTACGGCGATCGACGATCATTATTTGACCGTGGCGTCGTCGAATATAAATAACCGCTCCATGACCCTTGATACCGAATGCGATTTCGTGCTGGCGGCGACGGAAGAAACGCACAGGAAAGCGATAGCGGACGTAAGAAACGATCTGATCGCGGAACATACCGGCATGAAAAAAAGCGAAGTAAACAGGATCATTGAATCTCTGCCCGTTGACGAATTTTTAAAGGATGGCGGGAGCAGGGGTGTAAGGGAACTGATGGATGATAAATTTTCCTATCAGAACCTGCAAAAGATCGCATGCACGATAGCCGATCCCGACCGTCCGCTCCTTCCGTCCTTTTACTCTTTTAATCCAGGAGAAACCGTTCCCATGCACAATCCCCGCAAGGACAGATTTTTAATAGCCGCGCTCTCCTTGATAGCCGCTCTCTTTTTTATAGGCTTTCTGACCGCTTATTCCGACCTGATCGATCCGCAAAGAGTTAGCGCATTTCTTGAAACCTCGCGCGGAACGCCGTGGGCTTTCCCGCTCGTCTGCATTGTGTACGTGATCGCAGGGCTGGCAATGTTCCCGGTTACGATATTGTCGCTGGCGACAGCGGCGGTCTTCGGGCCTTTATGGGGCCCATTATATGCCTTGAGCGGCGCATTGCTCAGCGGCGCCGTTCTGTTCGGCATTGGCCACTTTGCGGGGCTCAGGGGCGTCCGCAAGCTTATTGGCGAAAAAGTAAGAAAGATCGACGCAAAACTGCAGGACAAAGGAGTGCTTGGCGTCGTGACGATCAGGCTTGTGCCGGTCGCGCCATATTCTCTGGTCAATCTGGCGGCGGGCGTATCTTCGATCCGGTTCAGCGATTTCATGATCGGTACATTTCTGGGGTTATTGCCGGGTCTTATTGCCAAGGGGTTCGTCGGTGACTCGCTCGTTCAGGCTTTTGTCAACCCGTCATCCGCAACCTATGCCTATGTCGCCGGAGGAATAATATTCTGGCTTGTCCTTGCCGCGGCAACGCAGATCGTGATAAACCGCATCCGCAAAAAACAAAAACCGTCGCGCGTATAAAAATGACGATCCGCATCCTCAGCTACAATATTCACGGCGGAACCGGAACCGACGGCAGGCACGATTACCGTCGCCTCAATCTTTTCATGCGCGAAAACAGGATAGATATCGCCCTTCTGCAGGAAGTTGAAATGCGCCCCGCGCGGCGCAGAGCAGGGCACGACATGACGGATTTATGCAACGACTTCTATAATATCGTAGAGGGCGTAGCCGTAAGCGAGCCGGAAGGCTGGTTCGGCAACGCCATCCTTTCGCGCTTTCCCGTACTGGAGAGCGAAACTATCGACATAACCGTCAAAGGCCGCCAGCCCCGGAATATCATGGAGGCAATCATTACGACGGCCGAAGGCCCGTTGCGGGTTCTGAATACCCATAAAGGCCTCAACCACGGAGAGCGGCGCGCGCAGTTGCGAAAACTCTACCATCTTCTCGACAGGCACATCGCCCTCCCGCTGTTCATCGGCGGCGATATTAATGAATGGCATACGTCTTCAAAAGCGATGAAGGAACTGAACAGCGCCTTGCGTCCGGTTCACATCGGCAGGACTTTTCCCTCGCTCCTTCCTGTATTCAGTCTTGACAGGATATGGTGCCGGCCCGGCGGCATTGTCCGCAGCGCGGGAACATTAAAAAACCGGCAGACACGCACCTATTCGGATCATCTGCCCGTTATCGCCGAGCTCTCTCTCGAAGGCTCTGTCGGCTGACCCGGCCTGAAGGGGTTAGGATGCGATTGCGCAGGGTTTCTCCCAATACGCGGGCCGAAGCGAAGTTCTGCGCGGTAACGAAGGGCCAGTCTTCGACGCAATATGGACTCCCGTTATCCTGATTTGAAATCAGTGCGCCATATTTCTGCAGCCGGCTCTCTATAGTGGCGATGTGGCGGCTTTTGACGATATATTCGCCCTTCAGTTTAACGCCGATCAGCGAAGCGGCTCCATATCCTGCGGCTCCAATGATTTTCTCTCCGGTATAGGCCTGGATGATAATATCCTGCAGCGGTTTGAAAAAAGGAAAGTCCTGAGCCGCTCCGGGACCGCCAACGAAATAAATCCCGTTGAAATTGCGCATGTCGTAACTTTCGACCGGATTGGTATTCTCAAGCTTGTACATCGCTTCGATATCGTTCAGAAAGCGCCGCGTGTCCGGTCTGTTGTTCTTGCTGTTATTGCTGTCAAGAGACGAAGGATCGGGATGCGGGGTGCCGCCCGCAATCGAGGTCAGGATGACAGGAATATCCGCATCCTGAAGCAGGTAATACGGCGTTGCCATTTCCACGAAGTCAAAGCCGCGGCGGGACGTCAGGACGAACAGCATCTTCGGCATCAAGCCGCAGCCCGGCTGGCATCCCGGTTTACGGCGCGCAGCGCGATCTGGTTGAGCTTCTCATCGGTCGCCTTTTCCTCATCCAGAATTGCGCCCAGCAGGTCTTTCGCATCGTCCATGCCAAGAGTCTCCGCCATCGAACATAATGTCCCGTATGTCGAAATCTCGTAATGCTCGACCTTCTGGGCCGCCGCGATCATCGCCGCATCGAGCACGGGGCCTTCATCGACTTCGCCCATGATTTTTTCGCCTTCTTCCAGTATCCCTTTCATGGCCTGGCAGATTTCTTTTTTAGGTTTGACGTCTATCATTTCAAAAACCTGTTCCAGTTTTTGAATCTGTCCTTTTGTCTCTTCCAGATGCGTCGCAAAGCCGTCCGCCAGTTTCTCGTTGGAGGCCTTCTGTTTCATTTTCGGCAGCGCCTGCGTGATCTGTTGCTCCGCGTTATAGGCATCGTGCAGACCGTGTTCGAACAATTCCTGCAATGTGTGGATATCGGTCATGTCCCTGTCTCCTTTATATTTATACATGTTGTGTAAAGCAAACGATAACGAAAAAGCTAAAGTTCCTGCGGCGCAGGCATGAACGCGCAGCGCAGCCGTGCCGGAACCTTCGAACATTCCTTCGGTTGGTTTAATCGAGAAAACAACTCTATTGGGCAGGAGGACAAAATGACAAAAGATTATGAAATAGGAAGGGAGACAGTCCGCCGGGGCAACCGCGGCGACTTCGAACGTGCGCACGTCAGATCCGTCAGCACGGTGGAAGATGTGCGCGATTTACATGTACACAAGGTATCATGGGGCGCCATTCTCGCGGGCGTGGTTCTGGCCATGTTCAGTAACCTTATCCTGAACATGCTCGGCGTTGGCGTAGGGGCCGCGGCTTTTGCTCCGGCCGGCGTCGAAACCGGGGCGGCCGGATACACGCTGGGCACGGCGATCTGGTGGGCGGTTACAGCCCTAGTCTCGGCCTTTATCGGCGGTTTTGTCGCCGGGCGGCTCTGCGGCCATTCGTGGAAAGCGATTGTCGGCTGGCACGGCGTGACCAGCTGGGCCGTCGCCGTTCTGCTGATGGGCGTGGTCATGACGACCGCAGCGGGCATCATGGCGTCCGGTCCCTTATCCGATATGATTACCGCAGGGGCCGCGCAGGAACCGGCGGTAGCAGAAACAACCACAACAACAGAATTGCCGCAAGTTAGCGAAGACGTCGCAAACATGCTTTCGGGCGGAGCGTTCTTCGGCGCGCTGATCCTGCTGCTCGGCGCTCTTACCGCCTGGTGGGGCAGCCGCATGGGTGCGGCCAAGTCCATCGATACCTATGATGAGAGGGATGTACGAATAGATACGCCCCTGCACTGACAGGCTTTCTTGATACTGCTTTACGGGCGGGGAACAGCGTTTTCCCGCTCGTTTTTTTGCCGCATGAAGCCGCCAAAATCGGCGGCATAGGCGCGCAGGGCTTCCGGGTCGCGGCCAATGATCCAGTATTCGTTATGCGGATCGCCCGCCTGCTTCAGGACAACGGATTCAAGGCCGCTGTCCCGGAGCAATCCGGCAAGCCGTTCCCGTTCTTTTCCCGCTCTCTGCTCATGAGGATGCATATAATAATTGCCGACGAAAAATCCGTCTTCGCTCGTCAGCCGCAAAATGGCGGCGGGAAGCTCTTCATTGACCATGAAATGCAGTGCATAAATCGCGGCGCATACGGATGGCTTGCCCTGCGGCGCGCCGGCTTCCAGCGCCTCTTTCCACGAAGACGCAAGAAATCCCTGTTCTTCCAGAGCGGCGATGCAGGCCGGATCGCTTTCAATGCCGTGATATGTGACATTCGTTCCCGCCGGGAACCAGGGGGCCAGCGGAAATTGCCCGCTTCCGGGTTCATACACATGAAAAGCGCGGCCATTGAAATGGCGGGCCAGCGATCCCGCAATCAATTGCTTGACGCTCCGGTTATGCGCGCCTTCGTTCTGGTCGAACCGGGCATTGATCGCGGCGACGTCGTCATCGGTCAGCGCCGACGGCGGACAGGCGATAAAACAATAAGCCGTTTTATTTCCCGCCTTGCCGTCGCGGAAATAATGAAATCTCTTTTTATCGAAGATAAGCGTGTTGTTCATCCATACCGGCGTATCCATGCTCGCCGCGAGGACGTTGTCCGTTAACAGTTCGAATGTAATTTTCTGCCCCGGTTTCATATTCAGAGAATCAGCCGGTCCGGCGATAAGGTAACCCATGTCACCGCGCCGCTCGGATGCCTGTAGCGGACGGGAGGATCGAAGGCGCGGGCGTTGGCCAGAACCCATGCCTTGTCATAGCCGTTTTTGACGTCGTCCAGAATTTCCTGTTCGCTTTCGCAGGCGAGATGCCTGTTCTCCATCAACTGGACTAAGTCCAGCGGTCCGAGGCAATCGGCAATCGTGGCCGCGCCGACAATCGTTCCCGTGCCCTTGGCGATGATGCCGAATTCCTTGCCGATGGAAGCGCGGCGTTTGCGCAGCTCCCACGTCTTTTCCCCATTAACGATTAGCCCGGCCCAATGGGGGCCGGTTACCAAACCTGTCGCGGGTATCTTTAAACTGGACATAAGGTTATCGGTAAAGGTTTTTCAAAATTTTTGCAAATTTCAGGTCTTTAAGGGCACCCGGACAACAAGACCTTCACACGCTCCGCCACCTGCCTGATTTTGCCTTCGACCGGCAGGTTTTTGCCGTAAACCAGAAACGCGGCCAGAAGCGTCAGCGCGACAAGAATGGGAATATTAAACCCGGCTTCTTCGCCGCGCGGCGCGGCGCCGGGTTTGAGAACCCATATTTTTATTGCCAGCATGACCGCCAGTCCCGTGATCGTTCCCAGAATGACCTCGCTCACGCTGTGATAGCCAAGGCTGACGCGGGTGAGGGCTATCAGCAGGCCGAAGCCGGACAGCAGAATCGGCAACAGGACTGGACTAAGTCCACCCTTTGAGCCGCGGGTAAGCACCAGCCCATAAGCGCCAAGAACGCTGACCGACAAGGCGGCATGGCCGCTCGGGGACTGGATGCCGAGAAAATTCTGGCCGCAGCTTAAAAAGGAGATTTTGAGAAAGGCGATAACCGCGCCCGCGCCGATAAAGGATAACGCCATCGCCGCCGCCTCGCGCGGGCACCGGTTGAAAAGGAAAAAGAGCGTGGTGGCAAGGGCGATGGCGCCAAGAACGGCGCTGTCGCCCAGGTCGGTAATGTATGCCGGAATATTCATGGACGGGACTGTCTCACAAAACTCGCCCGGTTTCACTATTAATTATGGCTCGATCCACTCGACAATGGCGGCGTCGATTCCCGCGGAATCCGCGCCGTTGGCAAGCTGGACCGTGAAATTGAGATAGCTGGCGCTGGCGGAATTAATAGCAGTAGTGGTATTGGCCGCCGTGGCGACGTTGAACCCGACCGAGCCGGATTTGCAGTTGGCGATCTGCGAACTGGCCGAATTGCGGTTCAGCAGCACGTTTTCACTCAATATCCCGAGCGCGGTCGAGCCGTGGGCGATCGAATAGATCGCCGTGCCATTCGCGCCGCCGGAAGTCGCGGAAAAATATATCTTGGTCGTCTTCGTGTTGTTCGTCCCGGTCGCGGCCCAGACCGTCGTGATCCGCAGCCCGCCGTTGGCCGACAGAAGCCCCGCCGGTATGGTGACGATCTTGACGTTGGTTTCGTTCGTGTCGCCGGTGTGCATGGTGCTCTGCACGCCGCTCTGATAGATGACGGCGGCGCCGGTCGTCGGCTTCCAGATCGATCCGCTGTAAACCATCATGACGCCGTTGCCGCCGAGATCGGTTGCGAAATATAACTGTCCCTGCGATGGCGTGGAAGGCTTGCTGGCAAATGCGCCGTAACTGTTTCTCTTTAAAATTAGCGTCATCTAACTCTCCTTTTATAGGCTCAGGTAATTCGGTTTCAGGGCGGGCAAACCGTTCATGACGGATTCATACCCGTCATTGCCAGACCATATTTTTACGTTGCGGTGATAAGCGGTTTGCGATCCGGACAGTGCGCTAAAAAAATCGTAAACTCCAAGTTTCAGGTAGGGCCCGGTAACATCGTCGTAATGCGTCGCAAGGTTCCACTGCCGAAAATAGGGAACACGGTCGACAAAAAATTCGCGGAAGCCCGCGTCGTCGATCTGCCACGATGCATGCAGGCAGAAGGAATGCCACCGGTTTTTAACCAGCGAAATCAGGGGAAAGCGTGTGCCGCCGGTTCCTTCCGACGGCAGGGCGCTGGCCGGCATCCGGGCGACGAACTGCCCGTTTTCCACCAGCAGCAAAAATCCGGGATGCCGCGCCGCATCGCCGCCGTCGGGCGTATCGTGGATCTGCATGATGGACATGGAATATGCATCGTTCCATGTATCCGGGATCATGCTATCCCATGTATACCAGTATTCCGCGCGGCTGTCGGGGCTATGCAGGATTTCCGACCGCCGCCCGAGCGCTGTCAGATCGTCCGCCGAACTGACTGCCGCCTTGAGCACACCATTTTCGATGGAAAGACGGTCGCCGATCCCGTCCGGCAGGTTATTGCCGGTATCGATGATCCCGTCCGCCTGCAACTGGTGCATGCCGGAAAATGTCAAGGAAAAAGGATATTCAGCTTCAAGCGCCATCAGAACGCGCTCCCCGCCACTGGCCTTCCGGGGCTGGCGCGCAGTTGCTGGAATATAGCGGTTAGCGTTGCGACCGCGGGAACATCCGCGCCTGCGCCCAGCCGTATAATGGCCAGCGCCCGCGTCAGCGTTGCGGTTCCGTCCGTACTCGCGGCGGCGGCGGGGGCCGATGCGCCGAGATTGAAGGTATTGGAATTTTGTGTATCCACGTCGGTTCCGCTGCCGAATGTGGAATAGGCTCCGCTGAGCGCGGAATCGTAAATCTCATCGACCCACATGCCGTATTTTTTATTTTCACCGTCGAGGACCAAAGCAATGCTGTGCAATGCGCCGTTGAAAGCCGTGTCCGTCGAGGCGCCGCCGAATAACCCGCTGGAGCTGACCGCATCGTAAAGGCCGATCTGGAACTTGCCGGTCGCGTTCGCCCTCACTTTTATACCATGATGCGTGCCGTTAAGGCCGTCACCCATCATCGCCGCGTTTGAGCCCGGCGCCGTGACAATGCCGAGCCACCAGAGAATAAGCTTTTCGCCGCCCGCATAATCGAAATTAAGCGACGGAATCCTGATGACGCTGTCGGTCGCGCCGCCCGCAGGCGTAATCGTGGATACGTAATAATCGTTCGCCCAGGCATTCTCGACCGACAGGTTCGCGCCCGGCGCGCCATGATTGCCAGCGCCGGAAACGTCATAAAATTTCGGGTCGCCATTGACTTGCTGCCCGGCAAAGCCGTGAAAATAATAGGACGCATTGGGAAGAAGATAGGCGGCAATGTCGTCGATTGTCAGTTTGTAATCGGCACCCGAGCGGGCGATATGGAACGCGTCCGCCGCTTGCGCGGGCGCGCCGGCGGCCATGGCTGAAACTTTGGTATTGCTCATCTGCTAACTCCTTTTAAATTTCAAGAATGACAAAGCCGGCCCCGTTTTCGAGCAGAACCAGAAAGCCGTTCTCCATCAGTGGGTACGAGGCAAGATCGACGCTGTGAACCGGCGTGAAGCCGGCCCCTAAACCAAGGCGCATGTTTTTTCCTTTTGAACGGCAGACGGCTCCGCGCGTTATGGCGGAGCGGCTGTTATTTGTGACGGGGATTAGTCCGGACGCACTTCGGGCGTTGGTAGTTTATATTAGGAATACTTTCCTGATAAAGTCAAGTGGAATTTTCAATGCCTGTAAACCAGTGAAATCGTCGCACGGTTATTCTCATATTCATCATTGGCAACTTGAGAATCGCGCTGTTCGTGGCGATAGCCGAAACTGATATCGACACGGTCGGAAATCTTGTACTTCGCGCCGATGCCGCCGTAATAGAGCGTGGTTTCCCTGTCGACGCCTGCGCCGCCGCCAACATATTCGTTATCGTCGAATCCGAACATGATTTCGCCGATCAGGAATTCGGTCAAGTCTGTTTCGACGATGAATTTATGGGTGGCTTGAATGTTGCCTGCGGCGTTTGAAACGCTCGTTTCATTGAAGTTTGTGTCCAGGACGACCGATGCGGTTGTGGCCTGCGTTACGTCCCAGTCCAGCTCGCCGCCCCAATAAAAATCGCCGGTATCGCCGAGGCCCGTTTCGTATTCCCGGAACAGGTAGCCGGCAAAAATTGTAAAGCCGACGCCGTGCGGGTGGTCGAACGTCCAGCCGGCGCGAAAGTCGCCGCCATCGGAACTCACCGCCGCGCCGCTACGCAGGCTGTAATCCGTCGTGCTCCATTCCGGGCTGATGAAAAAGCCGTTGCCGGGCATGTAATCATAGGAAAGCGTCCCGCTGAAAATGTTATTCTGGCGGTCGGAAGAGCCGCCGCCGGGCGTGAGGCCATCATCGAACGAGACTTCCTCGTTCAGCGCCCGCGCTTTCAGCTTTATGATGCCCGCCTCGCGCCGGAAATCGAGTTGCTGCCTGTCAACAGTGTAGGGGACGGGGTCGGCGCCGGCCGGAGTGCTTAGCGCCTCGCGGTCTTCATGTTTTTTAAACTGGGAAATTGAAGCCACAAGCGCGGTTTCATAGGCGAAGTCATATTGGCCGGAAGCGAGAAACGCGTAATCGCTGTAATCGAGATGGCTGTTATCGGCGTATTTTCCAAACTCGCCTTCCGCGCCGAAAAACAAACCATGCCGGTCCCAGTTGGTCTGGACGCCGATAGCGGGCTTTGCTTCCGTGACGATGTCCGATCGGGTATTGTTTCGCGTGAGAAGAATATTGTCATCCCAGGTGGAGACAAGCTGGATGCCGGGGGTGATAGTGAAAGGCCCCGTCAGGATACCGGTAGGCGCACCGTCGGTTGCCTTGCGTTCGCGGATCGTCAGCACGTCGCCGGGGCCCGTGGACTGCGCGATTGCGGTTTCCGTTCCCGCAAGCAGAAGCAGGCAGCAGGTCACGACAAGACGACTGCGATCGCACCCGGACATTGGCGGGAACTCCTTACGCGGCGTTGGCCGTTTTTGGCAGCAGGAAATCGGATCCGCTGGCGGCGTTTTTGTATTTTACGATGTCGACTTTATTGATGACGACGCCTAGAATCGGCGCGCCGGTATCGTTCAGAAGCTCGAACATGCGGGCGCTGTTTTCCTGCGATGTCTTCATCCATTGCGTCACCACGAGGATTCCATCGGCCCCGGTAGCGATCACGCCGGCTTCGGAGCGGGCAAGCAGCGGGCCGGAGTCGATCAGCACGTAATCGAAGCGCTGCCGGATATCGCCGAGCACCTTGCGCAGCTTGTCGGTATGCAGATCATCCGGCGATTGCCGCGCCAGGCTGCCGGCGGGAATGATGGAAAAACCGCTGCCGTCGACGCTGATAACATCATCCAGCGTGGCGTAGCCGGACAGAAGGTCCGTAAAGCCGGGCCCGCCCTGCTTTTCTGCCAGAGCGGTCAATGAAGGCTTCAGGAAGTCTGCGTCGATGACCGCGACCTTGTGGCCGAGCGACACCAGGTAAAGCGCCATCGTCTGGACAACCGTCGTCCGACCCTCCTGCGGCAGGGCGGAGGTGACAAGCACCGTCCGCGCCGGGTTGTTCAGCAGGCCGGACATGTAAATCCGTTTGACGGATTCCCTGTAGGAATCCGAGGAGCCGAGAATGGCGCGGGACGGATTGGAAACGCGGGGAATAATTCCCAGCGGCTTTTGCGAGAACTTGCGGACATCCTCGAAATTCCGGACGCCGCCCTTCATCATTTCAATCGCGAACACCGCCACCAGCGCAAGGCTGACGGAAAACACCGCGGCGATCATAACCAGCAGCGTGCGGCCCGGCGCGACGGGCAGGATCGGCACCGAAGCGGCCGAGACCACGATGGCATCGGGGCGCGAGAGCGTGATCTGCGACTGGATGTTTTTATAGTTTTCAAGGAAATCGTCGAGGACTTTCTGGCTCGCCAGTTGCTCAACCTGTAGGCCGTTGAGAGTTACGAGCTTCGCGCGCATGTCGTCGGCCCCGTCGTTCAGCGTCCGGAGGCGGCCTTTCAGCGCATTTTCCTGCGCTTTGGCGGCGGCGGCCTCGTTCTTGACGGAAGACTTGATATTGGCTGATTCGGCGTCGATGGCGGCATTGACCTGCTCAAGTTCGCGTTGCGCCGTGGCCAGTTTCGGGTGATTGGGGCCGTACTGCGCGCTCAGCGATTGCACTTTTTGCGCTGCAATGCTGGCCTGTGTCTTAAGATTCTGGATCAGCGGCGATGCGACAACCTCGGGAAGCGCATCGGGGCTGGCCGATTTGCCTGCCGCATTAATGGCGGCAAGCTTCGCCTGCACTCCGTCGTTGTAGACCTGCACCGGAACAAGCTGCATGGCGACATCGGAAATCTCCTGATAGACCAGTTCGCTGTTGTCCTTGCCGAGCGGCAGGCCTTCTTCTGCGCGGAATTCCTGCACGGCCTGCGCTTTTTCAGCGACATCTTCTTTCAGGTCGTTGACCTTGGTTTCAAACCACTCGCTCAGCTTTTCGGTTTGCTGCTTCTTGAACTCGATCTGCGCGGCAAGATATTCCTGAACGTGAGCATTGGTCACTTTCGCCGCGGTTTCCGGATCTTCGGATTTAAAGGATACTTCGATAATGCGCGACTGGCCCTGCGCTGCGACGCCAAGGTGTTTCGCGTATTGGCGCACGACTTCCCGTTCATCGTCGCTGGAAAATTCTTCGTTACGGCCAAGGGATGTGGCCCTGATCGTCCGCAGCATCAGGCTGGGAGAGTTCAGCATTTTAACTTCGGTTTGCAGGGTAATAGTGTCGAATTCAGGGCGCGCCGCGACGTCTTTGAAATTTTCAAGCTCGGTCGTGGGGCTCTCGTTCAGCATGACGATGGCCGAGGCTTTGTAATTTCTCGGCATGCTTAAAATAAAAGCGCTGCAGAAAACCATCGATACGGCAACGATGACGGTCATCAGCCTCCGGTGACGCCACAGCATCAGGAGGACCGTTTTCACGTCTGGGATATAATCGCTTTTCGCAGAATTCAGTGTGTTGCTGTACATGTCAATTTGCCCGGGTGGATGGTTTTAATTGACGTAAGTATGTGGCCGATTTCATGTGCTATGTCAAGAAATTACATTTAGTCATAAAACATAAAAAGCTTGCGACAAAATCAGAATTATCGTAATTGTGCTGTGCAACGTTTTCAGTTTTTCAGGCGCATAGCAATGAGTCCAGTGATTCCAATAGCTTACCATAATAACAAAAAGCGCGTGCTTGTTATGGTTGGTACACGCCCCGAGGCGATCAAGCTGGCCCCCGTAATTAACGCTATGAAAAACGATCCCGACATTGACGTAATCGTCTGCGCGACCGGCCAGCACACCGATATGATGTACCCGATCCTCGACTGGTTCGGGATCACCCGCGACTTCACCCTCGACGTCATGCGCCATCAACAGGCGCTCTCGCATCTGGCCGGGCGGCTTCTCTCCGGCCTGCATGACGTGATCGAGCAGGTTCATCCCGATATCGTGATGGTGCAGGGGGATACAACCTCCGCCTTCATCGGCAGCCTTGCCGCCTATTACAGCTATGACCATTTCTGGAAGAACCAGCTGCGCAATACCCCGATCAGGATCGCGCACGTTGAGGCGGGCCTGCGCACAGGCGATAACTATTCGCCGTACCCGGAAGAGGTCAACCGCCGCCTGATCGGCCATATGTGCCACTGGAATTTCGCGCCGACCAACGAATCCGCCGACGCGCTGCGCCGCGAAGGCATCAATGACAGCATCTATGTCACCGGCAACACGGTTATCGACGCGCTGTTCGAAACCCGCGACATGCTGGCGCGCGAGCCGCGCAATCCGGTGCCGCGGATTGCGGCGGATAAAAAGATTATTCTCGTCACCAGCCACCGGCGCGAAAATTACGGCTCGGGTTTGCAGGAGATTTGCAGCGCGGTGAAAACCCTCGCGCAGAAATACGCGGAGCGCGGCATTCACCTTGTTTACCCCGTGCACCTGAACCAGAACGTCCAGAAGCCCGTGTATGAACTGCTGGGCGGCATCGAAAACGTCCACCTGATCCCGCCGCAGGGCTACCCCGATTTCGTCGCCCTGATGGCGCGCAGCCACCTGATCCTGACCGACTCCGGCGGTGTGCAGGAAGAGGGGCCTTCGCTTGGCAAGCCGGTTCTGGTCATGCGCGATAACACCGAGCGCCCGGAGGCGATTACCGCCGGCACGGCGAAACTGGTCGGCCCCCGCGCGGAACAGATCATCCGCGAAACCGGCAACCTGCTGGATAACGAGATGCTTTACTGGAAGATGGCGCGGGCCGCCAACCCTTATGGCGACGGCAAGGCCAGCGCGCGCATCGTCAATATCCTGAACGGTCAGGAAGACAGCGAGCAGAACAGCTTTTATTACGAAACGGCGGCAGCAGAATGATCGACGCGAAAACCTACCAGAAAAACCCGTCCCGGCGCTTCACTTTCATGGGCGCAACCATGGACGGCCTGACTATGGCGGAAACGATGACGGTCGCCGAGCAGGCGATGGTCACGCGCACGCGCCTTCAGCATGTAGTGATAAACGTCGCGAAGCTGGTCCACATGCAGACGGATGAGGCATTACGCGCCGATGTATGCGGCAGCGATCTTATCAACATCGACGGCATGGGCGTCGTCTGGGGCGCGCGGCTGTGCGGCCATGACGTGCCCGAGCGCGTCAGCGGCGCGGACATCATGGAAAACCTGCTGAAGCTGTGCGAGGAAAAGGGCTTCCGGCCTTACTTCTTCGGCGCGAAACAGGACGTTCTGGAGCAGGCGATAGCCAATATCCGCAGGCAATATCCGTCCCTGAACATCGCCGGATACCGCAACGGTTATTTCAAACCTGAAGAGGAAGAAGGCATTATCCGCGACATCGCGGCGTCAAAAGCCGATTGCCTGTTCATTGCCATCACCAGCCCGACAAAAGAACGGCTGCTCTCCCAGTACAAGAACATCATCAACGTCCCGTTCCTGATGGGCGTCGGCGGCTCGATCGATGTCAAGGCCGGTTTCGTCAAACGCGCGCCGGAATGGATGCAAAGATACGGGCTCGAGTGGTTCTACCGCTTGTCGCAGGAACCCCGCCGGATGTTCATGCGCTACTGGACGACCAACACGGCTTATGCAAAGCTGCTACTGATAGAGTGGCTGAGTTCTGCGCAACTATCTTCCAAGCCGTTGAAATCCTGATAATTAATACTCTAACCAAGTAATTTAGATTAGTATAGTCACTTGACTAAATTTAGTTAATTGACTAAATTTATAGATAGGTATAACAGGAGCTAAAAATGTCAGGTACTGATAAAAACCCATTTAAACCAGGCGCAGGGCATATGCCTCCTTATTTGGCAGGCCGCGAAACTGAGGAAATTGAATTCAAACGCCTTTTAAAGCAAGAAACCATTTTAGAAAATCTGGTTATTACCGGACTAAGAGGCGTTGGCAAAACGGTCCTGTTGGATGCATTAAAACCTTTAGCAATAAATGAAGGCTGGCGCTGGGTCGGAACGGATTTATCTGAGGCTGCCAGCCTTACTGAAGAGCGACTTGCGACTAGAATTTTAACCGATCTTTCCGTTATCACTTCTTCAATTGTCCTGGAAGTAAGAGAGCGTCAAAAAATAGGATTTGGCAGCGATGTCGATACAGAAATTCATACACTTAATTTTTCTATATTGAATCATATTTATACGAGTACGCCCGGTTTGATTGCCGATAAACTTAAACACGTATTGGAGACGGCATGGTATTACATGAAAATGCAAAACTGGCGAGGGATGATCTTTGCTTATGATGAAGCTCAAAATTTAGCCGACCACTCTGCGAAAGATGAATACCCTTTATCGTTGCTACTGGAAGTGTTTCAATCGCTTCAAAGAAAAAATATTCCATTCATGTTGGTTCTGGTAGGATTGCCAACGCTATTTCCTAAGTTAGTCGAGGCGCGCACATATTCAGAACGCATGTTTCGCGTCCTTTTCCTTCAGGCGCTGGATTCTCAAAGCAGCAGAAAAGCAATTTGTAAACCCCTGGAAAAATCCACATTTGATCTTAATGACGATGCTGTCGACCTGATAGCGGATCAATCTGGAGGATATCCATACTTTATTCAATTTATATGCAGAGAAGTGTTTGATTTGTTTTTGCAAAAAGTGGAAGTCGCAGGAACTTTTCTTATCCCTATGGACGAAATCACTCGAAAACTGGATTCAGATTTCTTTTCTGGAAGATGGGCTAGAGCAACGGATCGGCAAAGAGAACTTTTAAAGCTTATAGCCAGCATGGATAACTGTAATGAAGAATTCACTGTCCAGGAAATTGTAGAAGCGTCAAAAATGAGTGCAAAACCATTCAGCAGTAGCCATGTCCATCAGATGTTATCGTCTTTATCAGATGACGGTCTTATCTATAAAAATAGACATGGCAAATATTCCTTTGCCGTTCCATTGATGGGAAATTTTATACGGCGGCAGGGATAGTGGTTATAAGTTGACCGCTGCTATGTCTCTACGCCGCTTCCTGAAGTTTCAATGCTTCCACGAAATTCCCGTTATGCGTGATTCTTGGCATGTCCGTGCGATTGCCGAAGGAGTAGAGAATCCATCCCAGCTCATAGCTGCGGCACTCGCGCCGCAGGGTCAGATCCTTGCCGGGCGCGAGCGTGTCGGAAGTTCCCGTCAGGGCATTGCCGAGCGCCCGCGTCACGCGATGCCTTCTGTCGGCAAGCTCCGCGTGGCGGATGATCGAGCGGTAGAACATGCCGAGTTCAGGAACGAACATATTCTGTTGCAGCTGGTTGTTGCCCAGAAGCCATTCAAAGCCTTTGGTGATGGCTTGCGTCGCGCCCGGCACCTCGCGTTCTTCGGCAAAAGTTAGAAACAGCGGCGCCATGCCGTGCTGGTGCACGGAATAAACTTCGTAATGATCGACGACCATGCCGCGCGGCACGAAATAAAACCACGGCCAGCCTCCGTTGGAGCCTTGCAGGGAAATCAGTTTTTGCGTTGACTCGTCTGCTATGGCAAGAGCTTCTTCATTTTTGAAGCGCGTACCGTAATGATAACAGGCCGTGGTCAGGTAAGTCTGCGTCGCGAAGGAGCCGAAATTCTTCCGCAGCCCGTAGGTCTGGTCAAAGAAAAGGCCGGACTTGCTTCGGTATCTGTTAATGATGAATCGGTAAAGGTCGTGGGAGTCCTGATCGAAGCCATGATAGCCGCGCGCCTTTTCCTCGGCCATGCCGGTCAGTAGCATGCCGGCGTCCTGCGCCCGGAAATTGCGCCAGTTGGAACGGTTCCTGATGAAATCGCGGATTTTTTTCCCTGTGGATTCTTCAAGCGGGACATCCAGTTCGGCGGCGGCCCACAGCGCCATGCCCATCGCGTAAGTCGGCGCGCCGGTTTCAAACAGGTCGCGCGCGTTTTTTTGCAGCAGGGCAGGGAGATCGTAATCGTTTTCCCACGCTTTGCGTCCAAGTTTTGCAAAGCCAAGAATGACGTTCAGGGAATAGAACGCATCTTTCGACGGAAGCGATTCATTCGGATTATCGCGCCCGTCCAGATGATAGATGAAAGACCAGCTTTGCCGCTCTGGCATGTAACAGTTCTTAAGCCCTATTTTTGTATATTCAACCAGCGGCGGCATTGTTCTCTCTCTTATTAATTGGTTGTGGTAACGATCCCCTTGTGTCGATAATTTTCTTACCCTCCAGCAATTCAGGCGCAATAGCCTTGAACGTATCGTGCGCTGTCAGGTGTACAACTATATCCGCCCGGTTTAGTCCCTCGCCGAGAGGAACAAGCCGGTAGCGGTCGCTGTCTTTCATAAAAGGTTCGACGATAAGAACATCGCCAAGTCCCGATTCTATAAGCTTGTCGGCCACCGTGACGGAAGGCGACTCGCGGAAGTCATCGACATTTTCCTTGTAGGCAAGACCCAGCAGGCAAATGACGGGATTCTTTATTCCCTTGGCCGCTTCTTTAACTTTGCTGACAACCCATTCGGGCTTGCCGTCATTGACCGCGCGCGCCGTGCGCATCAGCGGCGTCTGTTCCGGGGCGGCGTCGATAATGAACCACGGGTCGACCGCGATGCAGTGGCCGCCGACGCCTGGGCCGGGCTGAAGAATATTGACGCGCGGATGGTGGTTCGCAAGCTTGATGACATCCCATACATTAAGCCCCATCGCATCGCAGGCGAGCGACAGTTCATTGGCGAAAGCGATCTGGACGTCGCGCGAGGCATTCTCGACCAGCTTGACCATTTCAGCCGTGGCCGCATCGGTTTCCAGCAGCTTGCCCTTGACCTGCTTTTTATAAAACGCGATCCCGCGCCGCGTGGCATTCAAGGTAAGCCCGCCGACGGCGCGGTCGTTATGAATCATCTCATGGATGGTCTTGCCGGGAATGGCCCGTTCGGGGCAGTATACGTACTCGATTTTTCCAGCGAGTTCAGGACGGATTTTTTCAATGACGGCCTTGACGCTGTTCTCGGTCGATCCTACCGGCGAAGTCGATTGCAGGATTACAAGGTTTCCTGCTTCCACCACCGCGGCGATCATGGAGGCGGCGGAACGCACCATCGCCATGTCCGGCTGGTGCGTGCGATGATCGACCGGCGTCGGCACGGCGATCATGAAGATTTCAGACGCGGCGGGCTTGACGTCCGCGCGCAGTTTGCCGTCGGAAACGGCCGGGGCCACGATCTCCGCCAGTCCCGGTTCCTCAATATGGATTTTCCCCGCATTGACGGTATTCACCACGTCTTCGCGGATATCGACGCCGAGGACGTTCATCCCGGCGGACGCCGACAATGCCGCCATCGGCAGGCCGATATAACCAAGCCCCATGATTGTCAGGTCGTATTTCATGCCCTTGCCCTCTGTAAAACTTCATTCATCGTCATGATCGGCAGGTTTTTACTTGCGCACAGGGAAACGATATCCCTGAAATTCTTCTCCGATATGCCGTGTTCCGAAGGCGCCTCGGAAACATCGTGCGTATAAAGGATCAGCCAGCCGCCATCGCGCTCTGCCGCCTCGATCAGCAGGCGTATTTTTTCCACATGCGTTTCATAAAGCGGGAAGCTTTTCAGGCAATAAGCATCGACGTCTTTCTGGTTGATCCCCCAGAAGCCGCTGCGCGCCGCCTGATAATTTTTCCGCATGATCTTTTTGGTCGTTAATGTCAGACCGCTTTGCGGATACGAAAAACTGTTGAGCAGCAGGCCATATTCATAGGCAGCCTTGATATTTTTCCGGCATGACGCCGCGACATCGTTGGCGGGAACAAAAGAGCAATTGATGTGGTCGTAAGTATGGCAGCCGATTTCATGACCGCGCTGCGCGAGCGATATGATCATATCAGCCCCCGCAAGCCTGCCGCCCTGATTTTCCGTGCCGAGCAGGCCGAAGCAGGCGTGATATGTGCCGCGCGCGCCGGATTCTTCAAGTATTCTTGCCCCCATGACGCCTGCGCTTTCAGGGAAATCGTCAAAACATATCGTGACGGCGCGGAAGCCTTCCGGCAGGACGACAGGAGATTTCATGAATGTCTTTGCCACGATCTGGCGCGCCTTGCCGATCGCTTTTTCAGGAAGAGAGGCGGTTTCATAAACCTTGTGCATCACGCGGCCTCCGCTTTCCTGACAACGCCGAGCGCCTCGTTGAGGCCGCTGCGATATGTCTCGATAATGCCCTTGCGCCGGATCAGGTCGAGCGCGCCGCTCTTTTGCATTTTTGCAATGCCGGCCTTGAGTTCGGCTTCATGGCTGAGCAGATAATCGATCCCCGCGGCGAGATCGTCCACCGACCCCGGGTCGCAGGCATAGCCTATGGTTTTCGCATCGAAAAAACCGTCAATAGCGCGGTCTTTTGAAAACATTACCGGCACGCCGCAGAATAGCGCCTCGGCATAAACCAGACCGTAAGTTTCCGAGAAGGACGGCATGACCAGCGCCGAATACTGTCCCAGCATTTTGGGCAGGCGGTCGTTGGCAATAGGGCCGCGCAGAATGATCCGGTCTGCCATGCCGGAATCGCGCACTTGTTTCTGAACGCGCAGCAGGCAGCCGGGATCGCCGCCGCCGAAAACATCGAGAGTGAGAGCGGGTCTTTTTACCGCAAGCTTGCGCACCGCTTCGGTCAGGCCTTTCAGATTTTTGTTTTTAGTTGTGCTGAATCGCAGCATTGTCACCAACCGGTCCGCGCCCGAGGACGCGGAAGGCGAGAGGGTATCGAATCCCGGCAGCACGGGAAGAAAGCGGCATTTGGCGGGATCGAGTCCGACCGCCTTGCTGAACGGCTCAAGCGCCCACGGCGCGAAGGGGAATACCACGGATGCGCGCGCGGCGATGGCGCGGAAGCGCCTGTGCATGTTGATTTTATATTTAAGGATTTTTACATCCGTTCCGCCCTGAATGTCGCAGACCAGCGGGCAACCGAAAGCCTCGGACAGGCGCTGGCCGATCACTCCCTCGACGGTGATCTTGTGCGCTTCGATCAGGTCCGGAGCGATTTTCTTCATCTTCAGATTGGCGATGATCCAGTCCGCGACAGCATCGAGCCGCCCTTCCCAGAACAGCCCGCGAGGCAGGGCGCCATAGGAAATGGCGGTGCGGTCCTCGCCGAACGAAACATCGGCAATCCCGCCCAGACCGTCGACGCGGTTGAGCGAATACACGACATGCCGGTATTCCGGCGTCGCTTCGACCAGATTCAGAATAGCCCTGGTCTTGTCAGGCTGCAGCGGATCCGGGTAATCGCTGCTGATATGCACTATCAACGGTTTCATCATAGTTCCTGTAGTTAAGCGCCAAAACGGTGGCAAGCATTAGTGTGGTCGTCGTCGCAATGCCCTGGAATGCGATTGACTCTGTCAGGCCATCAATAACAAGAAATGTCACGAATGCAATGTTCACGGGTTCGCGCGACCTGAATGAGTAATAAATCTTGGTTCCCATGACCATGAGAAAGAAGAAGAGCCCGACAAAGCCGACGGTCAACAGAACCTGAAGAACGGCGTTATGGGCGCTGGAAACGGTTTCGCCGATTGCCATGCTTTCCGCCGGCAATATGAACGTGGAACTGCCATAGCCCCAGCCGAAAAAGGGACGCTCGCTGATCAGCCTGATAACAACCCGCCAAATCTCCGTCCGTCCCGTTCCTGTTGCGATTTCATTGGGATCGCCCGAGCGCGAGAGCAGGGCGAACAGCACATCGAGATCGACGGCTGCGAAGAAAAAGATCGTCAGGCAGATCAGGCCAAAAAACGCGGTAAGGCGCGGCGGAGACAGTTTCTGAATTCCGGCGACGGTGATCGAAGCAATCAGCGCGACCACCGATGTGCGGCTGTCGCTCATGGCCAGGGCAAACACATTGATTGCCACGAAGGCCCAGTAAGTTAGGGGCAGGGGCCGCGGCAGATATTCGCGGTAATAATAAAGCGCCATCAGGCACATCGCGGAAATATAGCCGACCGTATTGGCCGAACCGGCTATGCCGATCATTCGCTTTCCCGGCAGGTGCAGGTTGCCGTACCAATCCTTCATGCGGCCGAAATCGGGATTGACGTAGTAAACGATGATCGAAATCGCCATGACAAGGGTGCAGCCCATGATGATCTGGAGAATGATTTCCCGGTTGCTCAGAACCGACGAGGAAAGAAACAGCAGGCTAAAGACCGTGAGAAGGGAAAAAACCGCCGCAAGACTGTAAAGAAGATTAGGCGCGTAGAAGCTTGAAATGAAAATCATGATCAGCAGGAAGATCTGAAAGACATTATCGATCCGCAGCAGCTTTTTCAGCCAGAGGCGGTAAAAAAATATGCAAAAACAAAAGGTAACAACCCATAATCCCATCTTCATTATGACCTGAAAATCGATGGATTTATCCGTAAAGTCCCTTTGACGGAACATCGTTTCAATGATGAACACGTTCAGAAACAGCAGGATAGTCGTGCATTTTTTTATAAAGTCGATCTTTAGCATTTAATTTTCCGTAGTGTGGAAAGTTGTCCTACGCTGTCCCTGTTTTATTTTCAATAAAAAAATCATCCGGCGTGTTTTTTTCCTTTTTCGGGAACAGAACTTCGCGCACCAGCCACAGCGCGCAGGCGATGGACACGACCCAGCCGGCGATCACGCCGATAATCGCGCCCCATGCGCCAAGCGGCGCGCACAAGACCGCCGCGAAAGCGATGCCGGCCAGCCCCGCGGGCACCCGGCAGGCGTTGTACTGGCGAAGCTTGCCCAGCCGGACGATGACGGTCTCAAGCGGGTATGTGACCGCAAACATGGCCATGATGATTCCCCAGCCGATGAGCAGGGGACTGAAAGCCGCGTATTTTTCGCCATAAGCGAACTGGACGAGGAGGGGCCCAAAGGCTGTCAGGGCGGCCAGCACCAGCAGGGAAAGCCCCCCATACCCCGCCAGCAGGCGGAGCAGGCTGCGCCTCATGCTCTCCGGGCTGCCCTGACCGCTCTGAAAGAAGTTTTTGTCGACGACATCCATGCTCCGGATGACAATCATCAGCGGCTGTGTCAGGCCGCGCATCGCGCCGAACGCCGCCGTCTGGGTATGCGGGGCGGCGGCGCTGAGGATGAAAATAGGGCCGCTGCCGAACCCGGCATAACCCACGACGCCGAGCAGGGATGAAGTGAAATTCCTGCCGAAATCCCGCTTCAGAAGCCGCCAGCCCCCGAAAAAGTCAGGCCTGCCGACGGAAATCATCAGCCACAGGCATTTCAGCAGGCAGAAGAGGGCGACGATGCCCATCAGCGCCGGATAACCGATGCCGTAACGCGGAGCAAGAAAGAACAGGGCGATGGAAAGCGCGAGAAAAATCAGCGACGCCGCCAGCGGCTGGGCAAAACGCTCATGCTTGATAAGAACGATCCGGTCGAAATCGAGCTGGATGTATATAAGTGTGCAGACGATGGTGGAACTGGCGATGGCCAGAAAATAACCATCCGCCGCCCAGATCAGGGAAGCGGCCCAGAATATAAGAAGCTGGCCCGCGCATAACCCGCCCCACACCAGCAATTGCTGGCCAAGGACTTTACCCGCCCGCCGCCGCAGAATGGCGGGCCGCAGAACGCTGTTCTGGACGATGTAAGAAGTCCTCTGAAGTCCTTGAAGAATAAGGGCAATAGATAATCCTACTCCATATCCGGCAAGGCAGTATTCCGGGTAATGGCGCGCGAGCAATATCGTCAGGATGAAATTGGCCGCGGAAAAAAACAGCTGGTCGCAAAGGGAAGCTCCCCTGATGGCGAATTTGCGGCTTGCGATCGCTTTATCGAGCATGGACCTTGTCTAAATCCTGGGGTTTAATTCAATTGACCCGTATTCATTCCATAATATAGCGCCCACGCACAAGAAAAATTTTGGTGCACCGCACTGTTTTTTTTGCTTGCATAACATGCCCTAACTTATTATGTATTTTTGAGTTTTATGTATAGAGGATGGATTCATTATGGCTTTCAATTTATCACGCTTCTTGCCGGCCATAATTTTTATGGCGATCGTTTTGACGAGCGGGCTTACGGGTTGCGCCCCGATGGTCATGACGCGGGACAGCGCTTCTACCGATGCTCCGCTCTCCGTGGATAATAATGCCGTTTATCTGCTGAACGCCGGCGATGAAATCAAGCTTGTGGTTTACGGCGAAGAAAGCACGAACGCCAACAATCTCGGCACCATGACGGGCACATACAAAGTCGACCCGAATGGCATGATTACCATTCCGATGATCGGCGCCGTCAAGGCTGCCGGCCTCTCTAAGGATCAACTGCGCGAGCAACTCACGGCCCGCCTGGTTAACGGCGGCTTTATGGTGCAGCCGCTGGTGACGGTCGATATCGAAAGCATGAGGCCTTTTTACATTATCGGAGAAGTCAAAACTCCCGGCAGCTATCCGTGGCAGCCTGAACTCGACGCGCTGAAGGCCATCGCGACCGCGGGCGGCTACACCCCCCGCGCCGCCGAAAACAAAATTCTGGTGGACCGCTATGTCGGCACGAACGGCTACGTCAGTAAGGTCCGCATGAATGCGACGGAAGACACAATAATCCTGCCCGGCGATTCAATCATTGTGCGGGAACGAATTTTCTAAGGTCTAAAAACAAAAAAATAAATGGGTGTGACTAATGCGTTTGCTTGAATTCTACACGCTGCGGAGCGGCTTTGCTGTGCAACCGGAGCGGGTCCGGTCGACGGTCAGCGCCGGCATACCGCCGGCATGGGGCGCGGCGCTCGCCGTTGCCGACATCGTCGCGTTCGCGCTGGCCGTGGTTCTGGCTTCGCTGGCGACATCGATCCTTCGGCCATTCATTTTTGACAACGCGCCGTTCGGCATTATTGACGGTCTTGTTTCATGGCGTCTGAATATTGCCGCCGCTCTCTGCATGGGCTGCCTCGCCATGTTCTGGAGCAAGGGGCTTTATACAAGGCGCATGCCGTGGTGGATGCAGGTCCAGTCTATCGCGCGCGTCGCGTTGTTGCTGTTCCTGATCGACGGTTTCACCAGTTTCGCGCTGAAATTCCCGGAGTCCCGGCTGCTGATCGTATCGACCTGGCTGGCTGTGCTGCCGCTTCTCGTCTGCCTGCGCTGGCTGACGTTCCGGCTGGCCGCGCGCTTTGGCGGATGGAAAGTTCCGACTGTCATCATCGGCGATAACGCCACGGTCAGCGACCTGATCTACGCTTTCAGCAACGATCCCGGCATCGGCTATGATGTGCAGAAAGTATTTTTGCGCGATCCCAACCATGCCGATTTCGACACCGGCAGCCTGCCTGCCTCGTGCCGCCAGATCCAGGTTTCAAGCGATATGTCCGGCTATGAAAGATATGTCCGCCGCCATCCGGAATTTTTCTACATCATCTCGCCCGATACGTTCCGGGGTGAAACAAAAGAAAACATCATGAATATCCTGCGCGAAACCGGCGCGGCCTATGCCATCGCGCCTTCGACCGTCGGCCTTGGCGTTTATGAAACGGAGCCGAGCTACTTTTTCGGCCATGACATCATGCTGTTGCAATCCCGCATGTCGAACGGGTTCGCGGAAAAAATCGCTAAGCGCGCGATGGACATTGCAATCGCGGGAACCGCGTTGCTGTTCCTCGCGCCGCTATTCGCCATCGTCGCGGGGATGCTCAAATTCGAAGGGCAGGGCGGCACGGTATTTTACGGCGGCAAGCGCATCGGCTATCAGGGCGACTATTTCAGCTGCTGGAAATTCCGCTCGATGGAGCCGGATTCCGATCACCTGCTGCACGCATATCTTGCCTCCGACCCGCAGGCCAGGGCGGACTGGGAAAAATACCGCAAGCTGCCCAGCGACCCCCGTGTTACCACGCGCACGGCCCGCTTCATCCGCAAGGCCAGCATCGATGAACTGCCGCAGCTCTGGAACGTCCTCATGGGCGACATGAGCATCGTCGGCCCGCGCCCGATCCTTGAAGACGAGCAGTCATACTTCACTATCGACGCGCTGAATGAATACATGTCCGTCCGCCCCGGCCTCACCGGCCTCTGGCAGGTCAGCGGCCGCAACGCGACAAGCTTCGCCCGCCGCATCCACTGGGACCGGTGGTATATCCGCAACTGGAGTTTGTGGGGAGATATCGTTATTATCATCAAGACGCCGCTGGTCCTGTTGACCGGCAAAGGGGCGCATTAATCAGTCTGCGGCGATCCGTAACCTGATGTAATTTAAATTCCAGGAACACTCAGAACGAAGCTGAGTGACCTGTAAATTCCGCAAGCACACAAGGCCCCTCAAGCGTAGTGACGCAAATGGCATTTATAGGATTCTACCTCAATGATCGCGATTTCCTGCGTTGCCTCGCATTTGGTCCGGAGTCTTTCCGGCTCCCAGCGCAGATCTCCAAACAGGCGTCGTCTGATTTCCCCGGCAATCAAGGCCGTCGTGACTTCGGTCTCTTCATACATGTTCGCAAAAATCAGGATATATTGGTCGTCATGATACCGAATGAATAAATCATCGGGGTCCTTATATTTTTTGATCGACTCTTCGACTATATCGTAGACAAACGGCTTGAGGGCATTCCAGTTCTCCCCGGCGCGTTTTTTAATATTCTCCAGACAGATAAGCCGCAGTTTGCCGGAGGCAATGATGCCGCGTTTTTGAAGCAACTGCTTACACAGACTGTGTAGCATTGTCTGCATTAAATACACAGGCGCTTCGGCCGGACGTGATTGTCTTCGACAGGGATACGCTTGAGAGTTGTGACTCAGGTCTGGTGAATAAATTGAAAGTCCTGAAAAGCGGCAAAGAACCGTTCATCATGTCCACGGACGAACCGGACATTGAAGTTCTTGCCGCCAGGTTCCTTCAGCAAAACCTCATCCATGAGTCGATGCGGAAGGCTATGGGAGTCTAAAGATTAAAAAGCAGGGTGCGGCGCATTCGGATGGACTGCCTGATTTTCTTGCTATAATGATTATCAAAAGCATTATAAGTCAATTAACCTCAAATTGCAGATATTATTTACATAATATACATGCCTGTTGCGTATTCTGGTAAATGTTCCTGACTCAGAACCTTCAGCTGTAGGAGTATTTACGAATGGTAACTTCGCTTTACAACGGCGCTGTGACGTATGATAACGCGACCAATATCTATACCGTATCGACGAGCATCAAAACATCTGATCTGGAAAAACTCCTGAACACCGCGAATGATTTCGCCACCATCCAGTTTGGACCGGGAAAATACATACTGACAGAACAGGTCGATGTTTATCGCGGCGATTTGACAATCAAAGGCGCGGGCGAGCATAGCACCGTGTTCGAAACGAATTTTTCCTATCAGAAGCCGCAGAGCGCATTTCTATTCGTGGGCGATATCGGCGATACAACGAAACTGAAGAATAGCGTAGCCGCCGGCACAAAGACGATTACCGTTCAGGACGCTTCCATTTTTAAAGTCGGTGATGAAATCAGGATTACGCAGGAGAATGACGATGCTTTCCTGAATCAGGCCATTCCGGTTTCGCTAGCAAGCGATCCCTATATTGATCCGACAGTAAAGGCGAATATCATCGCCAACGGGACGCTCTACGGCAATATCGCAAATAACCCCCTCGTCGACAGCCATAATCTGCGCTCGACGCTCACAGTCATAGACCGCATTGAAGGGAACACGATTTATCTGAAAGATCCCGTCGCTTTCAACATGACGGGCGGCCTTGCCGAAGTGCAGAAAGTCGAAGCTCTGGACAATCTCATCCTCTCCGATTTCACGGTGCAGAGCAATCTTCCCCCGGCTAACACGGCATCGATGACCAATCTTTATCCCAACGCCATCGATTGCGACGCTATCGGCTTTTATTACGTGCAGGGCACGGAAGTCAGCAACGTCAGCATTCTCAATCCCGTTTCACATGGACTGGAATTTTCGTACTCATACGACGTCAAGGTCGATAATGTTACGATTGTAGGCGCCCAGAACAAAGGTGACGGAGGCGCGGGATACGGCCTCAATCTCAATGAAACCCAGCAGAGCGAATTCACTGACCTGACCATTCTCGACACGCGCCACGGCGTTGTTTTCGGAAGCTGGGGCGCGGAAATCGGCAACACGATCCATGTCGCGCAAACGAACCGCGATGTGAACTATCACGGCGGCCCCGATTCAGGAAATATCGTCACAATAGATCAGTCGATCATCAACAACTACACCAGCAGCGCCGGCGGCAGCGTCATCGGTTCCTTCTGGACCATGCACCCTTATACGAATATAGGCTCCAATACGACGAAAGTGACCTATGCCGTTTCGCAAAAAGCCAATGACATACTCACGGGAACGGATTACGGCGCTTACCTTCGCGGCGGCGCGGGGCAGGATACCCTGATCGGCGGTCTCGGCAGGGATGTTTTGATCGGCGATACGCAGGCCGACACCCTGACCGGCGGCAAGGGCGCGGACTATTTCGTCTTTTCCAATGAAATGGCGGGGTGGGGCGCCACCGACACAATCACCGATTTCAACCGTGAGGAAGGCGACAAGCTGGTTTTCTTCAAAACCGGCGTAACATTGACAACCGCGAACGTTCATATCGTTGCCTTGGGATTGGACACGAAAGTATACGTCGATGGCCTTGATTCGATTGTCTTGTTGAAAAATGTCGCGCCCAGCCAGGTCACGCTCAACGATATCGTCCTGAATACAAAACCTTATTCCGACAATCCGGCTGACTGGAGCAAGAATTACGTGGGTAACCAGGTCAATGACACGTTCACCGGAACCAACGCCGCCGAGAATTTCAACGGCGGCGGCGGCAACGATACCGTCGATTACAGCGCTTCCGTATACGCCGTCATGATCGATCTTCAGTACCGCACAGCGTCGGGCGGATTCGCGCAGGGCGACGTCCTAACCTCTATTGAAAATATAAAAGGCTCCAACGACGCCATCGCCCGTGACCAATTGATTGGAGATATCTACGACAACAAGCTGTATGGCCAGCAGGGAAATGATTTTCTCGAAGGCGGGCTTGGCGCCGATGTTCTCGACGGCGGCGCGGGCTGGGATACGGCGCGCTATACGAAGTCGTCCGCAGGCGTTTCAATCAATCTCGCAACCAACATAAACACCGGTGGCGATGCGCAAGGCGACATGCTTTACGGCATCGAAGGCGTTCTTGGTTCAGGTTTTGCGGACACATTGAAAGGCGGATCAGGCAATGACACGTTAAACGGCGCCGCCGGCAATGACGTCCTGTACGCAGGGGCCGGCAGCGATACCCTGACCGGCGGAGCAGGGGCCGACCGCTTCGTGCTGGATTCCGGCGTAACTTCCAAAGATACGATTACCGATTTCAACAAGCTGGAAGATATTCTCGACCTCTCGCTGCTGCTGCCGAACTTCAACCCGCTGACCCAGTTGATTACGGATTTCATTCAGATCACGGACAGCGGCACAGGCAGCATCGTAAAAGTCGACCTCGACGGCAAAGGCGCGGCCCAGACATGGACTCAGGTCGCCACCCTGAACAACGTCACCGGCCTTACCGATGAGCAGGCGCTGATGACCACCGGCCATCTGATACCCTAGGCCGCAAACTGAAAAAGCCGGGCCGCATTCAAGCGGCCCGGCCTTGGTATTTTCCAGCATATCCTCAGAAGTTGTAACGCTCCGCTTCTTCATGCGGATATTTTACGAGTGACGCGTACGCTTCCTTCCACTCCTGCAGATCGACGGCTTTATCGTCATTGTCGTCGAGAGCAAGAAACGGCTTGTCCAAGAATTCTTCGGGCGACAGGCCGTCATAGTCGTTGGCGAAGCGCACGAGTTGCGAAGTCTTCATAAATTCTTCGCGCGTGAAGGTCATTTCATCGACGCTGCCGGTCGGGGCATAATCGATGTAGGTCAGCGTTTCTTTTTCCATGGGAGCGATCGTCAGCAGGGAATTTTGGGCGAATTCGAGATTGTCGATAATCTCGTTGCCGTCCCTGTCGAAAATCTCGAACAGTTTTTCACCGACTTCACTCATGGAAAGTATGTAGTTATGGTCGATGTCGAACGCCGACATATCGATCATGTTGGCGTTCTCCAGTTGCTGTGGTTCGACAATCGTGAGTGTCGTAATGACGGTCTCGGCATGCGCAGGTGCGCCACATGCCAGAAAGACCGCCATAGCCGCGATGTTCAGTTTTACAGGTTTCATGGCCTGTCTCCTTTCCGCTGTGTCAGCTAGTCAAGGTCGCCCAGATCAAGGTCTTCCTTGTCTGTTATAGCGCCTACGGCAGCACCCGCGGCGCCGCCGACAATCGCGCCTGTAGTCGGACTGCCACCAGTGATGGCCCCGCCTACCGCGCCCAGTCCCGCGCCGATTGCGCCGCCGCTCAGCGCCCGCTCGCCCTTGGTGTAACCGCAGGCGGAAAGAGCCGTGAGCATCAAGGCTAGTAAAACGATATGAAAGAGTTTCATGTGAACCTCCCTCAATACGTGTTGGCCGGTGGTCGGCTTTCTGAATTAAGAGGAAGATAGAAAACCCCACCCATTATTTTATCTTACCATAAAAACAGGGAATGTGGGTTAATTATCAATAGGATAAACCAAAAATTGGCCCCAAAAGAATTTCAAATTTGTTAAAAAAAGCGTCATCCCGGCGAAAGCCGGGATCTTTTGGATTAACGGCAGGAAGATCCCGGCTTTCGCCGGGATGACGGGAGAGGTGACTACCGCTTCTTCCACTCGCCATCCGGCCCCTGGTAGTAATTGCCGGGTTCAAGATTGTTGATGATCTTTTCGGCTGCGATCTTGCCGACGACGGCAACCGGCTGGCCGTTCTCTTTTGAAATCCGGATATATTCCTGTTCGCGCTTGTCGTTGATTTCATTGACGAGCGCTATGACTTCTTCGCCTTTCCTGATGGCCTCGACATAGCCCTCAGGCGTCTCGCCTATAAGCCCCGCATTGCGGGCGTCATGAAGGTCGAGAGCATAGGCGGGAAGCGCCAGCATGAGAAGCAGGGCCAGTATGGTTAAAAAGCGTAATTGCATTGCAGCCTCCGTTAAAAAATATCTTTGTTCTGGTCGATCGCTTTCTGCACGTCTTTTTCGATCTCCACTTTTACATGGTGCTCGATATTGACGTTAAGATTGATCTCTATCGGTTTTTCGGGCGCCTTCAGCTGCACCGTCGGCGCGCAGGCGGCCAGCACAAGAATCGTCAAAATGCTTAATCTAATTCTCTTCATTATCTTTCTGTTCCTGCTTGAGAAGCGTTTCCGGACTCGCCAGAAACAAAATGTTTTTCTGGATGAACTCTAGTACATCCCCGGTCAGATTCACATTTAATTTTACGGCCCGGCCCTCATAAACCTTCGGATTATTTCCTTTCAAAGTCATTAAAACCGTTAAATTCCCTGATTCATCTTCGTTTGTCGCTATGGAAAGCGTGGAATAACGCAGATCCTCGAGCACCTGCCGGACCAGCGCAACCTGCTCATTATCGCCCGGTATGGTTTCCGGCGGCATGGCGATGGTTCCCGGCGCCTCCGCCTTGAGACTTCCCTCCAGCACCTTTATCTTGCCGTCCCGTCCCACCAGCAGGGGCAGAATGCCGGAAACCGTCCCCGTCGCCGAAACGCGGTCCCCGGTGAGGGACTGCATAAGCTCGGCGAGCGATACGTGCGCCACTTCCAGATTGACCTTTAGCGGCTCCTTTCCCGCAAAAGGAATCTTTACATTCCGGACGGCGATCCGCCCTTCCTTCCACGGCATGGCGGCTTGCGTGATCGTCAAAGCCGTATCCGCCGGTTTCTCCGGACTGTAATCCATCGTGAATCCCGCCTGCCACGATCCATCATCGCTTTTCAGCGTCCCCTTGACGCCGATATGGGTCGTGTCAACCGCCAGCGTCCCGCCGCCCTGCAGGACAGGAACCGGCAAGGGGGCATCGCGCATGGCAATATCCGCCAGCGTCCAGTTGCCGTGCCATATGCCTTCCGTCAGCGCGGTTTTAAGGGAAACGGCCCCCGTGGCGATCTGCAACTTTTTATGCTTGTAAGTCATGCCGCCGGTTTCATAAACGGCCTCGGGAACGGGGCTTTTCTTCCATGTGACATTGAGAGGAACGGAAAGAATCCCTTGTCCGCCGGTGACAGTCATGGCGCTTTCCTCAAGCCTCAGCCGTTCAAAAGGGATGAGGGAAATTTGCTCGGGTGTCACCGGCAGGGAGAGAAGGGGATTTCCTTTACCCTCCGCGCCCGTCTTCCAGCCTTCCAGCCCTGTGATAATCCACCTGCCGTTATCCTGCCTGATTTCAAAATCGACGCGCCTTAAGGCCAGCTCATCCAGCTTGCCGCGCCGTAAATCGTCCAGTGAATAGATGACATCGACGTCTTTAAGGACAAGCGGCGTTGCGCCGCCGATTGTCACGCCCCGCAGCGCCGCGCCTCTTAAACCGATATGGGCGATGCTGACGGAAACATTCTCCAGCCCCTTCGCTTCGAGCATGGCCGCGATCCGCTTTTCAAGCAGCGGCGTACCCGCCACAAGCCCGAAAGCTGTCGCCGCCAGAACGAAAAACAGGAATGCTATAATTATCTTTTTCACCGCGCCGATTATAGCTGAAAATTGCCTATGGGAACAGGACGGGGCGGCGGGCGTTGGCAAACCGCAACGAAGGAGAAAAAGACAATGAACGAAGATATTTACAAAGGAAAATGGGAACAGGTCAAAGGTGGCGTGCAGAAACAGTGGGGCAAGCTCACGGACGACGATCTCGACCAGATTGACGGCGACCGGAAAAAACTGGCCGGCCGCCTCCGCGAACTCTACGGCATAGCTGAAGACGAAACCGAAAGGCAGCTAAAAGACTGGGAAAGAGCGAACGAGAAACTCTGGAAGAAATCGCGCATGGGGTGATCCTGCGCATTTTTAAAAAAGCGCTCCCGGCGGGGGCGCTTTTTGCTTTAAATAACCATTTGACAGAATAATAAAAACCCGAGTACGGTAGCCATCGCCAGCCGAAAGGGAGCACATGACCAAAGGGTTCTTAAGCGAGACTTTCACGAAAGCCAAGCAGGCCTTCATAGACAGCGCCCCCGTCGCGTTTTTCATGCGCAATTCGCAGTGGATGTCGTCGTGGCCCTTTGCGCTCGGCTATGCCGCGATGATAACCAAAGGCGGGCTCAATCCCGATTGGGATACGGCAGCGGGCTTCCTGATGATAGCCTCCGCCGGCTGCTTCATGGCGCAAAAGAACTTTCCGCGATACTACCGGCTGAGCGGGGCGCTCGGCGCCGGCGCGGCCATCTGTCTTGCCCTCAACAACATCGATCTTGAGACGATGCAGGTAACGACGCCATTCTTTTTCGCGCCGCTGACGGGGCCGCTGATCGCGAATACCCTGATCGGGTGCCAGAAAATGTTTTCCAATTTTTCTCAAAAACATTCCGATTCCTCGAACCGGCTTGTCTCGACCTTTGCCAAGGCCGTTCGCTATCCGCTGCTCACAGCCGCCTGCGTCGATCTGACCAACGGCGTGATGATGATGGCGATGACCATATCAAATCAGGACTGGATTTTTTTGGCCGCCATTCCAGTCTTTGCCTCCGGTCTGCTGGGCATCATCGCTTCCGATGAGGTAATCCAGGAAAAATATAAAAATTACATGGAAAGCAAGCCGCCTGCCGCGCCCGCGCTTCCGGCGCAGCCCTGAAGTCATTCCTGATTGTCGTTGGCTGAACTTTTACCCGGGGGAGGGGCATTGCCGCCGGGCGGCTCTTTATCTTCAAAAGGATAATTCTCAAGAATTTTCTGGTGAACTTTCAGCCCCAGTTTTGCCCACTCCGCATGTAAAAGCCCGAGCAACTCGATCTGTTTGGAAAATCTTACGCGCCGGAAATCCTGGCCTTTAATTCTGTTTCTGACTTCAAACCCCCCGGCCAGTTCGGAGGTAATGCCCTCGAACAGCACGAAGAGGATATCGTCGGCGTTGCCTTCTATCCTCTGATATTCAGTGCCGCGCTCGCTGATGACAAAATTGAACAAGCCGCCGTTCATCTCTATGCACGGCGTGGCGTCGCCTTCAGGATAACCGAAAGTCACCGGAATATACTTGTCGAAAGTCAGAACGTCTCCGTCAAAATTCCTTGGATAACAATCGTCGTTTATATGGTCGGCCAGAATCCCCAAAAGATTTTTGGTCTCTCTTTTGAAATCTTCAAGCGTTTTAATGGGATGTTTCATGGCGTTATTTATTCTGCGGGAAATGATAATCCGCGCCCTGCGCCGGGCCTTCGGGCCAGCGGGCGGCTACGGTTTTCAGCTTTGTATAAAAGCGCACGCCTTCCGGGCCGTGCATATGGACGTCGCCGAACAGCGAGCGTTTCCAGCCGCCAAAACTATTGAAGGCGACAGGGACCGGGATAGGGACATTGATGCCGACCATGCCCGCCTTGACGTCGCGCGTGAAGTTGCGCGCCGCGCCGCCGTCATTGGTGAAGATGGCGGCGCCGTTGCCGTATTCATGGCCGTTGACCAGTTCAAGCGCCTCGGCATAGTTTTTGACGCGCACGACGGACAAAACCGGCCCGAAGATTTCCTCGCGGTAGATTTTCATGTCCGGCGTGACGTTATCGAACAGGCAGCCGCCGAGGAAAAATCCGTTTTCATGGCCCTTCACTTTAAGTCCGCGTCCGTCGACGACAAGCTTCGCGCCTTCATCGATCCCGGCCTTGACGTAGCCGGTCACTTTTTCATGATGCTGCTTTGTAATGAGCGGTCCCATGTCGGATTTTTTATCCGTGCCGGGACCGACTTTCAGCGATTTGACCTTCGCGGACAACGCTTCGACAAGCGCGTCGCCGACGTTATCGGTCACGGCGACGGCGACCGAAATCGCCATGCAGCGCTCGCCCGCGGAGCCGTAAGCCGCGCCCATAAGCGCGTCAGAGGCCTGTCCGATATCGGCGTCGGGCATGACGATCATGTGGTTCTTCGCGCCGCCCAAGGCCTGTACCCGCTTGCCGTTCTCCGTGCCTGTTTTATATATGTATTCCGCAACCGGCGTCGAGCCGACGAAGCTGACAGCCTGTATGTCCGGACGGCGCAGGATGGCGTCGACGGCCTCCTTATCGCCATGCACGACATTGAAAACGCCGTCCGGCAGTCCCGCTTCAGCGAGAAGCTCCGCGAGGAACACGGAGGCCGACGGGTCGCGTTCCGACGGTTTCAGGATAAAACAGTTGCCGCAGGTAATGGCGATGGGAAACATCCATAGCGGCACCATCGCGGGAAAATTGAACGGCGTGATCCCGGCGACGACGCCGAGCGGCTGGCGCATCGAATAGCTGTCAACGCCCGAGCCGACGCTGTCCGCGTAATCGCCTTTCAGCGCTGTGGGAATGCCGGTTGCGTATTCGACAATTTCAATGCCGCGCTGCACTTCGCCCTGCGCGTCGATTTGAACCTTGCCGTGTTCGCGGGAAACGATTTCGGCAAGCTTTGCGGAATTCTTCTCCAGCAGTTCAAGAAAGCGGAACATGATCCGCGCGCGCTTCATCGGCGTTGTTTCCGACCAGCCCGGAAGAGCCTTCAGCGCATGGGAAACGATTTTGTTTACATCGCCCGCGCCGGCAAAAGGAACGCTTTTGATAACCTCGCCCGTGGCCGGGTTGTAGATGTCGCCGGAGCGTGCGGCCTGCGCGGTTGTTTTTGCTTTGTTCATTATGACAGCTCCTTGATGACGCCGGATATTGTGACGAAGATCTCGTCAATCTGCTCATTTGATATAATCAGCGGCGGCGAAAGGGCAATGATGTCGCCCGTCGTGCGGACCAGAAGACCGCGCTCAAAGCATTTCAGGAACGCCTCGAACGCGCGCGTCGTCGGCTTGCCCGCGATGGGCTCCAGTTCAATCGCGCCGATCAGGCCGATATTGCGAATATCAACGACATGCGGCAGGCCTTTGAGCGCGTGGAGCGCTCTTTCCCAATAGGGAGCAAGCTCCTTCGTGCGCTCGAACAGTTTTTCCTCCTGATAGGTTTCCAGCGTCGCCAGAGCGGCGGCGCAGGCGACAGGATGGCCGGAATAGGTATAGCCGTGGAAAAGTTCGATGGCGTTTTCCGGCCCGGTCATGAAAGCGTCATGGATTTTTCTGTCCACCGCAACCGCGCCCATCGGGATCGTTCCGCTCGTGATGCCCTTGGCCATGGTAATCATGTCGGGCCGGACGCCAAAAAACTCCGCGGCGGTCGCGGCATTGCCGACGCGTCCGAACGCGGTGATGACTTCATCGAAGATCAGAAGGATGCCGTGCTTCGTGCAAATCTCGCGCAATCTTCCGAGATAATTTTTCGGCGGAATCAGGACACCCGTCGAACCGGCAACGGGTTCGACGATAACGGCGGCGATTGTTTCCGCGCCATGCAGCGTAACGATCTTTTCCAGCTCATCGGCAAGGTGCGCGCCCCATGCGGGCTGGCCTTTGGTATAGGCATTCTTTTCAGGATTATGCGTATGAGGCAGATGATCGACGCCCGTCAACAGGGAGCCAAAGAAACGGCGGTTATTGGGAATCCCGCCGACGGAAATGCCGCCGAAGCCGACGCCGTGGTAACCGCGCTCGCGCCCGATCAGGCGGGTGCGGGATGACTCGCCGCGCATGCGGTGATAAGCGAGCGCAATCTTCAGGGCGGTATCGACCGCTTCCGAACCTGAATTCGTAAAGAAAACATGATCGAGACTGCCCGGCATCATCGCCGCAACGCGCGAGGCAAGTTCAAAAGCTTTCGGATGCCCCATCTGGAACGCGGGCGCATAATCCATTTCCGCGATCTGCTCTTGCACCGCTCTAACGACGCGCGGGCGGCCGTGGCCGATATTGCAGCACCACAATCCGGCGGTGGCGTCCAGCACCTTGCGCCCGTCGTCGGTGGTGTAGTGCATATCTTGCGCCGCGACAAACATGCGCGGCGTTGTCTTGAACTGCCGGTTTGCCGAGAACGGCATCCAGAACGCCTCAAGATTATTGGGCGCGGCCTCGTTTTTGACGGCCTTCAGAGTTTTTGACATGTTATTTCGTCCCGAATATGCGGTCGCCCGCGTCGCCGATGCCGGGCAGAATGTAGCCGTGATCGTTCAGTTCGCGGTCGATGGCGGCCGTGTAGATTTTCACATCGGGATGCGCTTCGTTCAGCGTCTTGATCCCTTCAGGACAGGAGAGCAGGCACAGGAACCGGATATCGGCGGCTTCATGATCCTTGACGCGCTCGATCGCGGCCACGGCGGAATTTCCGGTCGCGAGCATCGGGTCGACGATGACGACTTTGCGGTTCGGCAAATCGTCGGGGAATTTCAGGTAATATTCAACCGGGATCAGCGTTTCGGGATCGCGGTAGAGGCCGATATGGCCGACCCGGGCGGAAGGCACGAGTTCCAGCAGGCCATCGAGAAAGCCGTTCCCCGCGCGCAGGATCGAAATAAAGCACAGCTTCTTGCCGCTGAGCTGGTGCCCCTGCATTTTCTCCAGCGGCGTTTCGATGGTGATTTCCTCCGTCGGCAGGTCGCGCAGCAACTCGTAACCCATCAGCAGCGAAACCTCGCGCAGCAGGTCGCGGAACGGGTTGGTCGATGTGCTTTTATCGCGCAATAAAGATAATTTATGCCGGATCAGCGGATGGTCGATAACGTGGACGTTTTTCATGACAGGTTCTCCATTTTAAAATTATCTTGCAAAGGGCGCGGCAATCTCCAGCACTCGCCTGACTTTATCGGGATCGAAACGGTCTTTCGTGCGCACGCCGCTTTCCATGTCGATCCATGTTTTATAATCGCCCGCGGCCCGCCCGATTTTATCAAGAGTCTCCGCTATATTAGCCGGAGATATGCCGCCCGCATAGCCGCAGAAATGCCCGGCAATCGGGGCGGGCCAGCGGTCCGGCGATACGCCTTGCCCGGCGGATGCGTCAAACAGGATCGAATGGTTCGGAATATCGCGCAGCAGCGGCAGGAAATCACGCCTTTTATCCGTGTACTGGATAATGAATTCAAATTCGGGGCGAGCCTTCATTTGCGCGAGCAGATCCGCCGGATCGTACTTCCCCTCGACATCGCCGAATTCGAGGTTAAGCTGGATGCGGCGGAAGCCCCGCATCAGATTCAATATATCGGGACTGCCCGCGGTAAAATCGAGCAGGGCGCTTCCGCATAAATGCATGGCCTTGTGTGCGCCCTTGCAATTTCCGGTAAAATTGCCGATCCATTTTTCCGTGGGGCAGCGGCTTTCGCCCATTTCTTCCGGCAATAATAAAACGGCCCACTCCACGAACGGAAATTCTCCGCCGAGCGCGTTTAAATCGGCAACGGAAACGGCGTCATCGGCACCGGTTATCGACACGTATTCAAGTTTCATTCATCGAGCCCGCGGCCCTTGGTGTCGGCAAGCCCTTTTTCATCCTTGACCTGATCGGGGTCGGGCACGAAATAACCGGCGGCTTTTTTGGCTTCCATCTCGACGGCGGCGTCGGGGGGGATCAGTTCGGGCGGGATGGGGACGCGCTCGGCGATTTTGATGCCGTGCTTGGCAAGGGCGTCGTGCTTCATGTTCGACATCGAGGCAAAGCGGTTGATCTTGGTGACTCCCAGCCAGTGGAAGATATCGGGCATCAGTTCCTGAAAACGCATGTCCTGCACCCCGGCGACGCACTCGGTGCGCTCGAAATACTTGGCCGCGGAATCCCCGCCTTCCTGCCGCTTGCGCGCGTTGTAGACGAGGAACTTGGTGACTTCGCCCAGCGCCCGTCCTTCCTTGCGGTTATAGATGATAAGCCCGCATCCCCCTTGCTGCGCGGTTTCGATGCAGATTTCTATGCCGTGGCACAGATAGGGACGGCAGGTGCAAATATCGGAGCCGAACACGTCCGAGCCGTTGCATTCATCGTGAACGCGGCAGGCGAGCGGCACGTTCGTATCGTGAATGGTTTCGACGTCGCCCATAAAATATAATGTGTGGCCGCCGATAGGGGGCATGAAGACCTTCAGATCGGGGCGTGTCACAAGCTCCGGAAACATGCCGCCGGAATTCTCGAACAGCGAGCGGCGCAAATCGTGTTCCTCAACCTCCAGCCGTTTGGCGAGCCCCGGCAGATACCAGACCGGGTCGACGGCGGCCTTGGTCACGCGCACATCGCCGTTGTCTTTCAAAATTTTTCCATCTGGCTTTAACCGTCCGGCCTCGATGGCGTCATGAATTTCCGGGATATTGATATGCGCGCGCGTAACGGCAATCGTCGGGCGCACATCGAGGCCCTTGAGTCTGTATTCTTCAAACGCTTCGCCGACAAGATGCCCCCACGGGTCGAGGCTGACAATTTTATTTTCATCGAACCATTGCGGGTGCGGGCCGATTTTGACCGGCGGCGCGGTGTTGTGCAGGTCGGGCACGTGCAGCGGGTCAAGCTCGCCCGTCGCCACAGCCACGGCGCGGTAAACCGAATACGCGCCTGCATACGCGCCGATGACATTGGACTGCGCATGATCGGCCATCGAGGCGATCAGCGGCCCGCGCTCCGGCAGCGTTGCCGCGTCCCATTTAATCTTCGGCACCTTGCCGTTTTTCGGCGGGTGGGAAGTGAGGACGATATGGCCGGGATTGCCTGTGCGGTTCTTTTTCATGCGGGATGCGTCTTGGTTAAAACCAGAGATATACTATAAGCGCAAAGACCCCGATTTTCAATAAAGAGATCGACTTTTGCTGCGGCGCACTAGGCCGCCTTGGCCTGCCGCTCTTCCACAAACGCCTTTACCGCCGGGTAGTCGGTTTTCCCGCTGCCCAGAACCGGCATTTTTGCGATATGCAGGATAGCGACCGGAACGGCAAGGCCGGTTATGCCGTTTTGCGCGGCGTAGGATGACAGGGCTTCGCGGCCTGCGGATTCCTGCGTCGTCACGAGGACGAGTTGTTCGCCCTTGCGCGGGTCGGGCAGGGCGATGACGGCATGTTGCATCCCCGGCCAGACGGAATCGGCCATGTTTTCAACCTGCGTGAGTGAAACCATTTCGCCGGCGATTTTGGCAAAGCGTTTCGCGCGGCCAAGGATTCTAACGAAACCGTCGCTGTCGACGCTAACAATGTCGCCGGTATCGTGCCAGCCTTCGGCGGGCGGCTGGAGGACGCCGGGATTATCCGCCTTGTAATACCCAAGCATCACGTTCGGGCCGCGCACGTAAAGGCGGCCGCCTTCGGCGACGCCGGGGACGTTTTCGAGCCGGTATTCGACGCCGGGCAGGAAACGTCCGACCGAGCCGTTTTTCTGGTGCATCGCCGAGTTGAGCGTAATGGCGGGCGCGGTTTCAGTCGCGCCGTAGCCTTCCAGCACCTGCACACCGAAACGCTCCATGTAAAGGCGGCGGGTTTCGTCTTTCACTTTTTCCGCGCCCGCGAAAATATAGCGCATGCGGAAAAAGTCGTAAGCGTCGGCCATGCGGGCATAGCCCTGTAAAAACGTGTCGGTGCCGAACATGATCGTCGCGTTCGAGGAATAAACCATTTCCGGCACGATGCGGTAATGCAGCGGGCTTGGGTAAAGGAACGTGCGTACGCCGGAAAGAACGGGAAGCAGCGTGCCGCCCGTCAGGCCGAACGAGTGAAACATCGGCAGGCAGTTGAACACGATATCCTGCCGGTTGAAATCGACGCGGGAGGTAAGCTGCACGATGTTGGTCATCAAATTGACATGACTCAGCACGACGCCCTTGGGCTCGCCTTCGGAGCCGGAGGTGAACAGGACGATGGCCGGGGACGCGGGATCGACCTGCTGCTTTTTATGCAGCCTTTCCGGGTTTGCCAGCAACGCGGAGAGTTTATCGCCGAAAGAAATCTGCTGCCTGATGTCTTCCAGATAGACAATAGCGGCATGAAGCGCGATTTGTTCAACGGTCTCGTCCAGCTTGCCCATCTCAACGAAGCGGCGCGAGGTGATGACGGTTTTAATCTGCGCCGTTTTGCAGGCGGAGATCATGGCTTTGGCGCCGGTCGAAAAATTCAGCATCGCCGGAACGCGGCCATGGGCCTGCAACGCAAAAAACGCAACGAGCGCGCCGGTGGAATTGGGCAGCATCAGGCCGACATTCTCGCCCTTTTGCGTTATCGCGGCGATTTTACCGCCGAGAACGAGAGAGCCCTGCACCAGCTTTTTGAATTTCATCGGCTTGCGCTCGACGTCCTCGGCGATGACGGCGTCGTTGCCGTTGACATAGCGGGCCTTGAGCAGCGCGTGATAAAGCGTCTGCTCCCGGTCGCCGGTGAGGAACATCATGTCCTCCATTAAATCGTAGAGCTGCCGCCCCGCGGCGGCGCGGCGGGCGCGGCCCTTGAGCGCGGGGTCGATCTTGAACGTGCGCGGCTCCAATATCGTGATGACGATTTTGGGAAAGCTTTTCAGCGGCACCTTGCCCTTGAGGCGGGCGAAGGGCGTGTGCTGTACGCCATCCAGACGAACGGGCAGGATTACGGCGTCCGCCTTGTTCGCGATCATGCCGGGCCCGTCATAGACTTTCATCAACGCGCCGGTTTCTGTCAGGCGGCCTTCGGGAAAGATGACGACATGGCGGTCTTCCTCGACTTTTCTTATAAGCCCCTTGAGCGAAAACGGGTTGGTGGGGTCGAGCGGAAACGCGTCGACCAGTTTCAAAAACGGTTTCACCCAGATCCAGTTGGCGACAAAACTGTTGACCGCGAACATCGGGCGTCCCGGCAAAAACGCGGCCAGCAGCGGCGGGTCGAGCAGCGAAACGTGGTTGCCGACGATAACGGCGCGCGGCCCCGCCTTGTCGAAATTTTCAAGCCCGCGCACTTCGACTTTATACAGGATTTTGAACAGTCCCTGCAGGAAGCTTTTGAACAGGTAATCCGGCAAAAGCTGACATATATATATGGCGACGGCGGCGTTAAAGAGGGCGAAGGTAAAGAACAGTTCGCGCACCTCGAACCCCGCGCCGATCAGGACGGCGGAGATCACCGAGGACGCAACGACAAAAAGCGCGTTGAGAATGGCGCTCCCCGCCATGACGCGGGCGCGGTGGTCGGCGGGCGTGCGGTCCTGCACGATGGCGTTGAGCGGCACGGCGAACAGGCCGCCGCAGATGGCGATCAGGGCGATGTCGGCAGCGACGCGCAGCGGCAGATGGCCAGGCGTCCCGGCGCTCGCGAAATAAAGGTCGATGGAAAAAAGCGTAATGCCGAGAATGGCGAGCGGCACATACGTCGCCTCGATCCGCCCGCGCAGCAGGCGGTTGTTGAACAGGCCGCCCGCGGCGATGCCGATGGAAAACATGACCAGAAGAACGGTCAGCACATGCTCGTCCGCGCCGAGCGTTTCATGCACGAAATTGGGCAACTGCGCCATGAACATCCCCCCCATGAACCAGAACCAGGCGATTCCCAATACTGTGAGCACAAGATTGCGCGGGCGTTTGAGCGTGTAGCCCATGATGTCACGGAATTCGGTCAGCGGGTTGCGGTCGATTTTCATCTCCGGCGCAGAAGGCGGGGCGTGGGGGATGAAACGGCAGGCGATATAACCCGCGAGCGCGACGGCGAACAGCATGACGCTGACCATAACCGTGCCGTGGCCGAGCGTCACAAGGCTCGTTCCCGCGATAGTGCCGAGCAGGATGGCAAGAAACGTCCCGGTATTGAGAAGCGCGTTGCCGCCGATCAGCTCGTTCTGTTCCAGATGCTGCGGCAAAATCGAATATTTGCTGGGCCCGAAAAACGCGGAATGGGTGCCGAGCGCGAACAGCGTGACGAAGGAAAGCGCCGTCGACCCGCTTGTCAGCGCCACCGCGCCAAGCGCGGCTATGGCGATCTCGGCAAGCTTGATGAAGCGGATCACGCGCTCTTTCGGGTATTTATCGGCGAGCTGCCCGCCAAGCGCGGAGAACAGCACGAACGGCAGAATAAAAACCCCCGCGGCCAGCGCCGTCAAAATCCCCGCATGCGATCCTTCATTCGTCGCCGCGCCAAACAGCAGCAGAACGACAAGCGCGTTCTTGAACAGGTTGTCATGAAACGCGCCGAGGAATTGCGTAATAAACAGCGGCGCGAAGCGGGGGGATTTTAGGAGGAGGAATTGGTTGTGATTGGTCATTTTTTTCCTGTTTCATTTTATCGTCATGCCCGCGAAGGCGGGCATCCGGGTTCTTCCTTTTTACCTTTACTCCTATCTTTTAAAAGATGGAGAAGGGACTCAGGGCCCCCTAAAAAACTTCGAATGATTAATTTATCAAAGTCTGTATTTTCATTTGAGATAAAATTTAGGAGAGTCATAATTGATCGTAACGCAGGCTCGACAACGCTTCGATCAATTATGCCAAGCGGATTTACAGAGGAAGCACCTATCGCTCTATCGAAATCGTCATGAGCTATATGCTGATTGCGCCACTCTTTAAAAACTTTTGTCTTCTGCGATATGTCATTAAGGAGCTTGTTAACCTGTCTTTTTTGTTTAACATCTGTTATTAAGTCTGGAAGTTGCAACAATGTAAGATTTCTTCTGATCCTAATAGTTTCGGGCAGGAACTTTTCCTTACAGGTAAGACATTCAACTGGATAAGGTTTTCCTGTCTCAGGGGGATCAGTGAGCCGGGCAAATCTTAATATAATGTCATGTCCTAAAGCTGGCCTTATTGTCCAAAAAAATCTAAGATCAGGGTCATCGAATAGCGCAAAGTTGGAATTATCACCATACATCACAAAATAATTTTTCCATGTGGTATGCAAATTAGCGGTAGAATTCCAGAGTTCATAAAACACGGATCCAAGTTCTTCTCCTAGCTCATTAATATATTTTTCTTGGAGCGGATTTTGATTCATTTTTGCAATCCTTGCCTTGCCGGATGCCCGCCTTCGCGGGCATGACGATTATATCTTATGTTGAAATTGTCCTTCATTCAGAAAATTTTTAATCTGTCCATGCACATCCCCCTTCCACGAAATAAAACTATGCGTAGCCGGAAGCGCGATATGATCCTTCATCCCGTTCATTTTTGTTTTCTCTACCGCCACGCGCCCGTCGTGCTCGCCGTCGATCAGCCACGTGGCGACGAAATACGGCCAGCCGCGCGTGCCGGCGATGATGCCGGTTTCGTACCACGGCACGGTGGTATCCGTCTGGCGGAAGGCGGTGGTCAGTTGCTGTCCGGCGGGGCCGAAACTCCATTTATAGGGCGGAAAATTTTTGAGAAAGTCCGCGACTTCGCTGCCGCCGTTGGGCGGAGCGATCATCACGAGGCGGCCCATTTTTTCCTGCGGAATATCGGCCCTGAAATCATCGAGATAGCGCCGGGCGACGAGGCCGCCCATCGAATGCGTGACGAAGTGGACGCGCCCCTGGCGATCCCACACTTTCCCGGCGGCGAGTTTTGCATTTATATAAGCGGCCAGCGCGGGAATTTCATTGTCCAGCGACGGGTAGGAGATATTGACCGTAGCGTAGCCTTCCCGTTTCATCGCCCGTTCGACCCAGTACATATTCCAGCGGGAATGACCGATGCCGTGCAGGATGACGACGGTATCCTGCGCCGGTTTATGCGCCGTGTCCGCGAAGGCGGGCGCCGTGAGCATGGAGAGCACGATTATCAGGGTTTTTGCAAGCATCGCCTTACCTTACCATCTCTTCATCCGGTGTCCAGTTCCGCAAAAACTCTTCGAGCGGCGTGTCGTCGACATAGAGATTGCGGGTCGAGATCGAGCGGTCCCCGTGCGCGACAAGTTCGACGCGGAACGTATGATCGCTGCCGCGGAACAGGCGGTCGAGGTCTTCCGCTTTTTCCTCGGGGATCAGGTAGCGGTTTTCAGGATTTGGCATTTCTATTACAGAATTTCCACCGCTTGCCGCAGAGTCACAGTCGACCGTCTGGACATAAGGGTCTTTGTGATCCATGCCGGAGGGAGATAGGAGAAGGCATCTCGATGTTACAGCAGGAGTTGCAAACTCTCTATAATTCCACTCATAGCGGTATCTCAAATAATGTCCGTAGAGAAGGTCGCGCGGATCGTAGGCCGCTATTTTCACCTGCCACGCGGGGTCCGTGCCGTGGCGCTGCATGATATTGTGTCCGGTCATGACGCCCAGCACGGCAAAGGGCAGGATGAGCGCGGCAAGTTTTACGATTTTAGATGGCATCTTCGCCTCCTTCATATGAAACCTGTTTGATCGAGCGTTGCACCCAGCGCGCGGCGCGGACGGTGACGAGCAGCAGCACGCCGCCGCCGATCAACCCGAAACCCGTCAGCAGCAGCCCGCCGAACAGCTCGACATAAACGGCGATAATGCGTAGCGTGATAAGCGTGATGGCGTGCGAGACAAGCTGGTCCCAGCCGATCCTGTACCCCGCGTAGCCGACGAGCACCCAGTAGGCGATGAAATGCACGGCGGCCATGAAGCTTATCGAGTCCGGCATCAGGACGAGCGGGATAATGCTCGACGCAAGGCTGCCGATGACGAACAGGACTCCGGTCTGGTCGTGTCCGTCGCCGTTTTTACGGCGGCGGAGCAGGTCGTAGCCGTAAACCGAGCCGATGGCGGCGGCGCAGATCAGCAGCATGTAAACATAGCCGCTGCCGCCAAGGAGATCGCGCAGTTCGTTCGAGAGATCGGCGTACCAGTAAAAGCTCGCCCCCGTCGCCATGACGATCAGCAGGATGATGCCCATGCGGAACGCAGCCGCCGTCCAGTGCGGACGCACGGCGGCAAGCTTTTCACTGCCGCCCGCCGCGAGAAATCCGAGCGGAATAAACAGCGTCGCGGCAAGGCCGATGAGAAAGCTGTTCAATTCGCCCACATTGTCAATGATATCGGTCAGGACGAAGAAGATGGTCGCTATCAGCGCGATCATCCACGGCCCCGCGTTCATGATGGTGTGGCCGTAGATAAAGAGAGCGGGGGAGGAGATGGCGAGCCAGAGACTGAGCGCGCAGGCCCAGTTCCCCGAAAGCTGGAACACCTGACCGATCAGCACGATGAGAGTAAGATTCAGCGCAAAGAAAATAAACGAAGCGCCTTCGCGCCACCATTTATTGTCTTTCGCGGCGGCCTTCCACATGGCGGTGGCGGCGGCGGCGTTCAATATAGAGTGCGCGCCGATCTTGACGCCGCCGGGAATATGCATCCAGTTCGCGGCGACGATGGAAAGGATGCCAAGCCCGATAGCGAAAAGCGCAAGGCCGATCAGCCCGCGCGCAAGGCGCTTGCCCCTGTATTCCTTTTCATAGGCGAGGATGGCGTCGCGCTGTTCGGCGGTGATGATCCGCGCTTTTTCCCAGCGCCTTATCTTCCTCACCGTGCCGGACATCGCGGCCATCAGCGACATTGCGTTTTTTGCGCTCATAAAATCCTCCAATATTGAACATCGTTCAATTACCATCATCCCATAATTCTGAACAACGTGCAATAAAAATATTGAACATCGTTTAGAATACGTATATTATCAGGGAATAAGGAGCGCAACAATGGCAAGGCGCAGCGACCATACGCGGGAAGAGCTTAAAGACCTGATCCTGGCAACCTCATGGAAAATCGCGGGGAATGACGGGTTCGAGGGGCTGACCGCGCGGCGGATCGCGGCGGAGATCGGCTATGCGCCGGGGACGATTTATAACCTGTTCGAATCGATGGATGATTTGTATCTGCAAATAAACGCGCGCACGCTCGACCGGCTTTACGCGATTTTATGCGGCGCCGCCTGCAACGACCCTGCGAAAAGCCCTGCGAAGAACATGAAAAAAATGGCGGGGCTTTACATGGAATTCGCGCAGGGCAACAGGCCGTACTGGCTCATGCTGTTCAATCACCGGCTCCCCGATGGCCGCAAGGTGCAGCCCTGGTACCAGGAAAAAATCGACCGCCTGTTCGATCCGCTCGAAAATTTGCTGAAGCCGCTGTTCGGCGCAAAGCAGGACAAAAAACGCAAAATGGCGGCGCGGGTTCTATGGTCCTCGGTTCACGGGCTTTGCTTCCTGCAGGAAACCGGAAAGATCGCGCTCGTCGGCGATAAAGCCCCGGCGGAGGCCATGGCGTCTTACCTGATCGATACTTTTCTCGCGGGCGTCACTGGCGATAAATAACCGGGGCGGGCGCGTCAGGATCTTCTTTATGCCGCCGCCGCATTTCATCATACTCTGCCTGAATTTTCTCCCAAGAACTGCGCTCAAGAATTCCGTTCCGCAGCGCCTTCGGTTTATCGCCATATGGCTTGCCGAAACGTCCGGCGCAGACCTCGGCGGTGATCTCGATAAACGCCTTCACGATTCCGCCCATGCATTTGTCGGCAAGCGTCGCATCCAGAATCTCATTGATATACCTGACCGGCGCTTTTTCGCGCAGCGCGGGAAAGGCCGTCCGCAATTTGACGATCTCGCCCTCGACCCAGTGGCCCTTGTGAAACTCGTCTTTCAGCTGCGCGTCAAAATCCGCGCCTTCCTCCACATGCTGCTCGGTCCTGTAATAAATGCCGAGCAGTTCCGCCATGATCCTGTCGATTTCATCGGCGGGAACATCCGTATGCTTTTGAAAGCGGGCATAGACATCGCCCCTCCGGCGCTCCCATGCCTGCGTCAGTCTCTGCCAGTCATCGGCAGGAATATTCCGGGGCTGTTTCCACATGCGGGGGATATTGCCCCATTTTTACCGTTTTTTGCAAATTTTCAGGATTTGGAAAAAAAAGAAGTTGGAACGCAAAACATCAGATTCTTCAAAAAAAGAGCATCATGTGGCTGTTTCGCGGTGCCCAACAACCCGGTTTTGTGTCATAAAATTACAGGGAATAATCAGCGAATGACACCCGTTGGATAATTGCATGACCTATGATGAGGAGATACGGACGATGGCCAAAAGCGCAATTTGCCTCTGGTACGACGGGACGGCGGAAGAAGCCGCCCGGTTCTACGCCAAAACCTTTCCGGACAGCGCCGTCACCGCAGTCCACCATGCCCCCGGCGATTACCCGGACGGCAAACAGGGGGATGTGCTGATGGTCGACTTCACGGTGCTGGGCATACCCTGCCTCGGCCTCAACGGCGGCCCGGCCTTCAAACACAGCGAAGCTTTTTCGTTTTCGATTATCACCGAGGATCAGGCCGAGACAGACCGTTACTGGAACGCCATCGTCGGTAACGGCGGAGAAGAAAGCCAGTGCGGATGGTGCAAAGACAAATGGGGCCTGTCCTGGCAGATCACGCCGCGGGCGCTCATGGAAGGGGTGACCAGTAAAGACCGGGCGCTCGCCAAGCGCGTGTTCGACGCGATGATGGACATGAAAAAGATCGACATCGCCGCGATTGAGAAGGCGCGGGGCGATCAAGATCGCTCTTAAGAAGAAATCAGGACGCAATACAATTTGAGCATTTGGAAAGAATAAAAGTTTATTCCTTTTGTAAAAGAAGAAACTGTGTGATACCGAAAAAATACAAGTTTGATTTTTTTATAGAAAATCCTTGACGTTCAAGCAGAATTCTTAAAGCCCCGCGATCAGGATAAACTTTCAGGCTTTCAGCTATATAGCTGTAAACTTCATGATTTCGATGAAGAAGCAATCCCCAAAAGCCTGCCCAGATTTTAAGAATCCAGTATTCCAGCTTCGGCAGGATTTTTCCGGGCGGTTTGGAAAAGTCTAAAATTGCGGCATAGCCGCCAGGTTTAAGGACACGATAGATTTCACGGATGACCATATTTAAATCCGGCGCATTTCTTAAGGCATAACCACCTGTAACAATATCAACTGTCTCCCCATCAAATTCAATTTGGCACATATCCTGATTTATGAAAGACACGTTCTTGTAAGAATTCCGCATACGCGCGATTTTCAGCATGGCTTCGGTAATATCAAGCCCATAAACTTTTCCCCCCGTATTTTTTTCTGCAAGTAAAAAAGTTATATCTCCCGTACCACATGCAAGATCCAAACAGACAGAATGATTCTTGCCGGGAATGGATTCAATCAAATACCTTTTCCATGCAGCATCATTCCATAGCGACAGAACCCGGGTAATAAAATCATAACGCGGCGCAATTTCAGAAAAGACTTTCTCATTATAATATTTTTTTGTCTCGGGCTTTTGTAAATGCCGACCGATTTTTAAGTTAAAATGTGTCAATCGCATTCTCTTCATGTTCTACAGGCTACACTATAGCGAAAGGGGAAGCGCCATTTTATTTCTACCAGGTTTGTTTCAACACCTGCTTTTTCCAAAAGCCGTTCCCATTCCTTTCTGGTAAAGGCTTTGGCCACTGATAAGGGGCCGTCCTTCCGCATGGCCGGATGGACCGGCAAGAGATGCAGCATGAATTTTACCAAATAATAAGAAAGAGGATGGCGATGAAGATCGTTAATAAACCAGCCCTTTTGAGCGGTTTTGTCCATCCAGCGGATAAAAATCTCCAACTCCTCATCGCTTAAATGATGGGTAAATTGGATACTGAAAATATAATCAGGTTTTGGAACAGGGTCATAAGAAAAGACATCCCATGTTTCAAATGCTATGTCCGCATTTTCAGGCATTTCGTTTGTGGCTGTCCTTGTTGCATGCGGATTAATATCTATGCCTATAATGCGCATCTTTAAACGGCGCGCTTGAGCATATTGCCACAGATGTCTGGCCATATCGCCGCGCCCGCTCGCGACATCCAATATTCTTATTATTGTAGCGTTACTATCTGCATGCGCATTTTTCAGCCATTGAAGGGCGGGCCGGTACACATAAGTCAGGCGGTTGATATATTCTAAATGTTTTAAGTAACGACTGAATTCGGGAAAGTTCAATATTCCCGCATCCATTAACTCGGGTTGATTGCTTCTAAAAGAAAAATCGGGCATTGCCATTCTTTCATTACTATTCTTTCTTAAAAATCATGCTTTCCACTGTAAGTCCGGGGCCGAAAGCAAGCCCGCACCCGTCACCCGAAGAATCGGGCTTATCCAGAATTTCTTTCAAAACGAACATAAGGCTGGCTGAAGACATGTTGCCATAGCGCCTGAGAATATCACGAGAGATATGAAGCGCATCATTTTTAAGGCCCAGCCCTTCCTGCACGGCATCCAGTATGCTTCTTCCGCCAGGGTGTACCGCCCAGTGCCGAATTTCAGGTATTTCTCTTCCGGCAAGCAAAGCGTTTCCATTTTTCACCAGCGCCGCTGAAATTTCGTGCGGTACTTCCCCTTTTAGTGCCATATCAAAACCGGAATTCCCGATATGCCAGGTAATATGATCCGGCGTATCGGTAAGAAATGTTGAACTGAAACTTTGAAGTTCTAAACCCATGCGCTTTGCGGATACAATGCCGGCCGCACAGCCATCGGCAAAAATCAAAAAAGAAAGAATTTTTTCCAGACTATCTGTTCTTTGCATATGAATGGTGCAAAGCTCCAGATTAACAACCAGCACGTATGCGGATTGTTCTGAACGGATAATGTGACGCGCAAGTTTTAGAGCGTTCACGGCTGCAAAACAGCCCATAAATCCTATGACGGTGCGTTCGATAGAAGGATTTAATCCATAGTGACGTATGATCTGCCAATCAATACCAGGGGCATAAAATCCCGTGCATGTCGTAAAAATTATATGCGTAATGCAGTTTAAATCCAGTTTGTCCAAAGCCTTTCTCGCGAGGGTGAAGGCATGCTTCTCATAAAAGTCCATGCGGTGTTGCGTACTGGGATCAGAGATATAAAAATTAGTATCCAGATTTAGGGGATTATCAGCAGGTTGCAAAAGAGAATAACGATGATCAATGTTGGCTCGGTCAGCCATACGGCTGAATAAATCGCTCTGGCGCTTGTTTTTAAGTAGCGAAGGGGCAAATTCTACAAATCTTTTATGAATATCATAATCCGGTACCGCCGTGCTTATTGTGTTCAGGTATGCTTTGCCCATTTTTTGAGTCTAATACGTCTTATTTATGAATATGATCTGAAAGCTATTTTTCATGTAAGGTCAGAAGCCGTCAGCATAAGGAGAGCCGTTTTATGCTTACTGAACGGCCTCTTGCGCTTTAGCTTCCATTTCCGGCGTTACGTGCGCCGGGCGCGCGGGCAGATCCTGATCTCCCCGTTCGCCATTGCGCCGGATATCTTCAAGAAGAAGTTTCATTTCCGCAATTTCCCTGACCTGGGATTCGATGATCTCATCCGCCAGTTCACGTACGCGCGGGTCGCTAATATGCGCTTCCCGGGCGTTGTTGATGGCAATGGAGTGGTGCGGAATCATGGATTTCATAAAATTAACATCGCCGATAAGGCTTTGTGATCGGTTAATGCCGAGAAGAAAAAGACCGGCTATGGCCGCCGAAGCCAGAACAGTGACTTTAATCGTCTTCCCTTTATACATTGACCACATGAATCCCAGCATCACCAGCGCCATGACGCACCCCATGACCAGAGAGGCGATAAAGCGATTTACGCTGAACATCAAGTGATCGGGAGTGTAGACAAGCTGATACATCAAAAAGAACATAATGAAAATGGATGTCGCAATCATTGCCGCGAATTTTCCCCAACCCATGGACATTTGGTGTTTATCGTTTTTCTGATCCACAATATTTCCTGTTAGCCCTTACGTTTGAAACCAACAAAAGCTTTAGGATTTTGGTTCCCCCAAGCTTCTGGGCTTTTCAAGCCGCGCATCAAAACGGAGACTTTTGTTTGAAAAAGTTAATGGCGGAGCGGAGCGTCTAAAAAAAAGTCTCCGACTTTTCACGCTAACCGATTGATTTTAAATGAGAAACCAATGGGGTCAGAATGCATTGATTTATTGCACCTCTACCTTGTAACGCTCGGCGCGGCCCGCGATGACCTCGCCCGCGAACCAAAGGCAGATATCGTTGGCGATGTCCCTGAGTTCCTGTTCTGAAAACGCTTCCCGCCCCAGATGTGAACGGCGCAACGCTTTATCGAGCGCCCGCTCCACACTGGCAAGGATCTGCCTGCGCCCGTTGCGGGATTCCTGGGAAAGAATGGCAATTCCTTCCTCCAGATGCTCGTCCAGCACATCGGCAATCAGGCCGTTATAACTTACTCTGGGCATGTGCTATCTCATGGTTTTGGATTTTACCCATTACCATTCTTCTTGTTTAAAAACAATGAGGTATTCGGCGCATTGAAAATCAGGTAGATTCGGCCCTTTATAATTTCCTTCCTTTTTAGTAACGAATATGTTACCATTATGATAGAGATACAGGAATATCTGACCAAAGGACGGGCGATCTCCGTTCGCCAGATGGTTTAACGGCCTCAACCGGGAAGCCGCCGCAAAAGTGACAAGGGCCCCGGTTATAGAGTCTATTTCGGCAGGGAAGGCGATGTTCTGGTTATTCTGCTGGGCGGCGGCACAAAGAAACGGCAGCAGGACGACATAGAAACCGCAACTTCTCTTTGGCAGGAATACAAAAGCCGTAAAAGGAAGAAATAAAATGGCGCTGACAAGAAGCTTTAAAGAAACCATCCGCGAACGCGCTCAGAAAGATCCTGAGTTTCGCGCTCTTTTGTTGCAGGAAGCTGTCGAAAGTTTTCTCGAAGGCGAACTGGAAGAAAGCAAGATCATCCTGCGCGATTACATCAACGCGACCATCGGCTTTGAAGAATTGGCAAAACACGTCGATAAATCCCCCAAAAGCCTGATGCGCATGCTAAGCCCGAAAGGCAACCCGGCCGCGAGCAATCTCGTGGAAATACTCTCATCGCTGCAGGAGCAGGAGGGAGTGCATTTCAGGATCAAGGTGGTGCGTTAAATTAGTAGTCGAATTTGAACTGGGAAAAAACAGTGACCTGATCCCCGTAAACTGATCCAGATTGAAGTAGGGTCTTGCAATTCTTTAAACGAGAGGTTCTCATGGCTTGCAAATAAGGCATTCTTTTGAAACACCGTCTCGGCAACCATGCTGCTTTCCCCACTCATGCAAGCCAGAAGAAGTGCGGCTGCATATCTTTATATAACCTTTCTCTGTGAACCCTCCGTAGGAACGGGAAATACTGATATGCGGGCAGGTCGATTTGTGCAACACCATGTAAGCTTGATCTGGCACACGGCGTGCATTAAGAACGAAGCCAGACGGATTTTTCTGAATCCATTCAAGATACGCACTATCATCGTTTTTAAATTCAATAATCATTATAAGCCTACATGAACAAGGTACTTTCAGAAAAATGCTCGGAACGTGGGAATTTTCAGGGTCAAGTATTTTTCGAGTGGGCGCTGCATCGCACGAAGGGGTCGGAGGCATTGATTAATTTTTATTATGCCACATTGTCTGGATTGTTCAGAAAAATAATGTTGTTGGATTTAATCATACCACTAACTTTCTGCCCTTCTTTAAAGTTTTTTTGAAACCAATTGGCAATAATTGCATTATTGCCGATTACGCGAACAGAATGATTTAAATTGGCCGTTCGATTAATTTTGGAAGTAACAACAAAATGCTCATTTCCTAAAAAAAGAGTAACCAGATCGCCGTGTTGCCCCAAATGCTCGCTACCTTTAACGCCAACATTTATAAAACCTTTATCAAAATAAGTTTTCTGCAATGTAAAATCGAATTTGAATTCTGATGTATTTACTGGTGTTTTATAATCTTTCGTAGTGGGCTTGGGTATATCAAGGGCTTCTTTCTCAAGTTCCGCTGATTCAGTTTGCTTCTTTCCAAATTTTCCGCCATTCCATTCTGGCTCAAGATCTTTAATAAGAGCATCTTCCAAACCCGCAGCAAGATTTATGCTGTAGGTTCCATATTGTAAAAGAGAAACTGGAGAGAAAATGTGTATTCTAATTTTCTTGTCTTTAGCTAAATGCTCTTTAATTCTTTGATTGCAACGAAAGTTAGTTTGTTGGGAATTGCCAGGCTTACAATAGCCAACAAAACGTTTTTTTATGCTCTTGCTTGTTTTGCCGATATATTTAACTGAATCATCTACCACAAAGGCATATAAAACATTTGGATTGTCGAGGATGCCTTTATTGAAGCTTTCTTCCCAGACAGGAGAAAGATCACCATTTTTATTATTGAGAATCCATGAACCAGCATCAATAAATTCTAATTGAGAAAGAGCATCTACTGATTTCAATGTATATTCCTCAAATTTCATCTTTTATAAATTTATAGTGTCAGTCCGCTTACGCCAAGGCTTCGGGAGACACTCCCGCGCCCAAGGTGCGTTTTCGGGCGTCAGGCCACGAAAGGGTGGCCACGGAGGGATTCGAACCCTCGATACACCTTTACAAGCGTATAACGGTTTAGCAATCTTCCCCGATCCAAAAAGCACAATCAAGTTGAACACAGCAGCACAATGAAATCAAGAGCATAGGGAAATTTCTTTATTGCTGAATGTAGCTGCGGATTGTCATTTTTTCCGAGTAATTGCACCACCATTGCACCATGGAAGATGAATCGAGCGTTCGAATCCCACTTTATCTACCCGGAAAAAACTCGACCTGCCCCCAAATATGCCCTTAATTTTCTTTCCTTCAGGGCCGTAGCGTCTCATCAAAATAGCTGCGCTTGTTCAATGGCGTTCAGGTTCCGCTACTCGGTTTACTGCCGGGTTCACGGCGCGAATGGCTATTTGATCCGGCGGCAGGACGTAATAGCATCAAGCGGCTGTTCATTTGACGCCAGCCAAGGCGCATAGTTGCTTCCACTCTTTGACAGTTCTAAACCTATCGCACATCAGGATTAGCAATTGAGGATTTGTTTGAGGTTATCAGCTGAAAGTTTTTTAAATGCGACTGTGTCTGCGACAGGATCAGCTAATTCAATATAAGATTCCGTATCGGCTAGATTCTCTACAAAGATTGCAAGACAACTTTGTCCTTGAGCTCTTGCAGAAGGGTACATGATAGCCTTAAAACCGGCATCCCTTAAAAACCGTCCAAAAAGCTGTGAGTTTGCAGGAGTATCGAATTGGACTGGGGTTCGATTCCAAAAGGGGTCAAGCAAGTTTGTTCTTAATTCGTAAGTTTTTTTGATTAGCCGTTGTTTTCCAAGGCCTAATTTCCTAGCTAAAAACTGCAAATCGTCAGGGACTTTGAAAGTTGAAAGTATTTCGCAGAACGCCTTTAAATTTGCAGCCCTATTTAAATCAAAGACCGCATCGACGCTTACTGTGGCATTAACATAAAAATATGAACTTGGCTTTCTCAAGGCTAATTCATGAGATGCCAACCCATTAGCAGCCTTCGGTGTTCCGAATTTTTCCTTAAAGGCCGTATCATGACTTTGCCCAAGGTATAGTACAGGAAAAGCAGGAAACTTGCCCGGATCTATGTCCTGACCAATATTAAACCTGCCGCCAATTTTTATACTGCCAACGGGAGATAATGGATTATTAGAATATTTGGCATCGACGATCCGACTCCAAGTTTCCCCCTTAATTTTTAAAACGTCTGCTTTGTTTAAAGCCTCGCAAAGAGCTTTATGATGTAATTGCCGCAGACCTTCTAAGTGATAAAAGAGCCTTAAATTGTAGGCTTCGAGTTCTTCTTCGCGTTTTTTCCATGTGACAATATCCTCGCCACTGAATTGATCGAGTAAGAATCGTGAAGGTGGTTCAGGAGGGTTTTTCCTCATTCGCTTCCCTAGCTTCGATAACAAACTTAATAAGTTTATTATATCGACCTAGGCGGATCATATCACGCGGCTTCATACCGCCAAGCATTGGATTAGGGGTATTAAACCAAAGTGCTGTTTTAAGAGCATCTCCATCAAAATATTCTGCTACCAGCGTAAGGACATTAGCAATTTGATCTAGACGATCTCGGAGGTCATTGGGTATTTTATTATCAAATCTGATGGATTTTTTGCTAATACCGCTAATTTTCGAGAGTTCATTTTCACTAAATTTCAGAAATCCAGTAACTTTTCTATAATCAATGTTACCGTTCTCTCTAAAATGTAACGGGTCAGAAGTAGAAACAGTTGAGAAAAGCTGTGCAGTCATGATTTCCTTCAACAAAGCGTTACTTCAAAAATAGCTACTAACGAACCGAAAGACAACCACTCATTGACCAGAATTTAACCAAACTGTATAAATTATAATATACTGAAATCATTAATATTTTCTGTATACTAATACCATAATATCAAAAATGTATACCCTTAGCCAGCAAAATCTTTGTTATCCAACAATTAAGAGGGAGAAAAGTTCTCTTGTGTTATGGATATCGAAAATTTTCCCTAGTTGGGTATTCTTAGGGTAAATACTCATGTCATCCATTCCCCACATTCAACACTGTCAAATTCTCATTACCATCCAGCCACGCCTTCCGATCTTCATAATCCGGCATGATCTTTTTCAAAAACGCCCAGAACTCCGGGCCGTGCGTCCGGTGTTTCAGGTGGCAAAGTTCGTGCAGGACGGCATATTCCAGCACGGCCTTCGGGGCGTAGATCAGATGCCAGTTCAGATTGATGGTGCCGTCCTTGCTACATGAGCCCCAAAGATGTTTCTGGTTTTTAACCCGGATAGCCTTGGGATAGAGGCCATGTGTCTGGGCATAGCGGTCGGCGATCTCGTGAACGTCCTCCCGGACTTGCCGTTTAAACCAGAATTTCAAGGCATCTTCCACGATGTCATCCTGCACATCCGGCGTCACGTAATCCGGCAGCGCTACGGTAAACCCATTGCGGAAAGTGACTTCCACGTCCGGCGTCGTCTTCCGCGCGATGGTCAATTTCATCCGCCGCCCGCGATAGGGGATTTTCGCTCCCGTTACGAAGCGGTGGATGCTATGGCCCTTGGCGGCCAGTTCATTGACCCTCTGGGTGTTATCGAACAGCCAGCGTTCTTTGCGGCGCAGGAAGCCCTCCACGGCATCGTCGTCGTCCTGATCGGAAACCGTGACCAGCACCCGGCCCGGCGTCACTTCGATATAGCGCCGCTCTATATCTTTCCTGCGTTCGAGATTGTATTCGATTTCAGCGCCGCCAATTTTGTAAACGGGCATGGCTAAACCTTCGCGTGATGTTTCAGGGCGAACTCTTCGATCTGTTCGGCAACCGCCTTGATATTGGGGACGCCAGCGGAGTGGAGCTTAACCCGAACTTCTCCCCGCAGGGATTTCCGCAACTGATCTTTATCCTGCCACAGGCGCGGGGCGGTCTGGTCGCTTGCATACAGGCTGTCGATGGCTTGGGCGAGTTCCTGAAGCGCGTTGTCGTTGGCCTCTTGGCCGAGTTCTTCCAGAATTTTATAAACGCCATAGGCTTCTGCGGACAAGCCGGAGCCCTCATGGGCTCTATCTTCCGTCTCAATGTCCTTGGCAAGCTGTTCCAGTGCCTTCAGTTCCGCAGCCAGATTGACCTGTGCCTTCTCCAGACGGCTGATGATCTCCCGCAGGCGGTCGGAAAACTTGCCGTAGCGAACCGGGTTCTGGTCGATCCGCTCCGATGTGACTTTACGCAGTTCCGTTGATTTGCGGATGGCAGCCCGTTTCAGGTCTTCCGGCGTTCTTTCGCCAATCTCAAAATCTTCCCAGAAATCCGGATCGGTGATTTTGCGCAGCTTGATGGTCGTGCTCAAACCCGTTGCCACCACATGCTCTTCCAGCATGTCGCGGATTTTGCGGCTGTACTCGAAATGATCGAGGCTTTCCTTCTGCTCCATCGCCTGTGTGCCGTACCGCAGGCACTGGTCAACCCACTTGAGATCGGGCAGGAACTCCAGGACGGCGGGTTCGGGTGAAAGGGCTTCGTAGGCGGCAACAAACTCCCGCGCCTTGCGCCGGAACATGTACCATTTGTCCTTCTGGCCGGTGATCGATTTCAGATAGGCGTCGATTTCCGCCTTCACATCAGGGCCTTTGCCCTTGTGCGGCTTCACTTCAGCCATCACGGCGGCATGAGCGCCGCGCAATGCCGATAAAAGGTCATCCAGCGGGCGCATGGCGTTCTTAACGTCTTCTTCCCGGTAGCTTTCCAGCGCCTTGTCCAGATTCTTGGAAACCCCGATGTAATCGACGATCAGGCCGTTGCGCTTTTCCGGGCTCTCCACCCGGTTGGTGCGGGCGATGGCCTGAAGCAGGCTATGTTCCTTCAGCGGCTTGTCGAGATACATGACGTTTTCAACCGGCGCGTCGAACCCGGTCAGGAGCTTGTCGCAGACGATCAGGATATAGGGCGGTGCACCCTTGCGCTTGAAGGCATCCTTGGCCGCTGTTTCCGCCGTCTTGTCGAGATAGTATTTCTTTAAGTCCTGACGGGCATCTTCTACATAATCATCCTCATCCGGCTTGTCGTCCTCCTGCGACTGCGAATACACGCACACCGAATAGGTTTCGGCTTCGGCCAGTGCGTCGGCCTCGCTGATGCCTTCCTTCTGCAATTCCGCCGCTATAAGCGTGTTCAGCGCCCGCTTAAAAAGGATAATGGCTTCCCGGTCATAGGCCACCAGTTGGGCCTTAAACCCGTCCGGCTTGGCGTATTCCTTGTAATGTGTCCATAGGTCGAGTGCGACCAGTTCCACGCGCCTTGGATGCTTGACCAGATGGGCCAGTTTTACGCCCTGCCGCTTCAGCTTTTCCAGTTTGGCATCGGGCAGCTCGGCGAACCACTGGTCGAACAGAATGTCGATTTTGGCTTCATCAATATGCCAGTCGGTTTTCCGGCCGGTATAATGGATCGGCACGGTCGCTCCGTCCGCCACGGCGTCGTCGATGCCGTATTTGTCGAGATAGCCTTCGCCTTCCACGCCGAAGTTGGCATAGGTGTCCTTGTCGGTCTTCTTGATCGGGGTGCCGGTAAAACCGAAAAACTGCGCGTCAGGCAGCGTTGCGCGTAAATACGCGCCCAAATCCTTTTCCTGCGTCCGGTGACATTCATCGACCAGCACAATCCAGTTGCGGCTGTTTTCAATGGGCTTCCGGGAGCCCTGAAACTTGAAGATCGTGGACAGCACCATCAATCCTTCGGCCTGCGTATGCAGCAAACCCTGCAAATCCCTGACGGAGCCGATATTCTCCGGGTTCGGCAGGCCGCAAGCCTTGAACGTCCCGGAAATCTGGCCGTCAAGGTCAACCCGGTCGGTCAGCACCATGATGTTGGGATTGGTGAGGGCAGGGGCATCGACGGTCTGGTGCTTTTTCAACTTCAGGGCGGCATAAACCATAGTCAGGGATTTGCCGGAGCCCTGCGTGTGCCAGATAAGCCCCCGGCGCTTGTATTCGTCGGCAACGCGGTAGATGATCTTGTTCACCGCCCGGAATTGCTGATAGCGGCATATTTTTTTAACCACGCGGCCATCTTCGCGCTCAAACACGATAAAATGGGCGATCAGGTCGAGCAGGCGCGACGGCTCCAGCAATGACCACAGTCCCTGTTCAAGGGCGCTGTTAAAATCCGCCGCCTTGCGCGGCCATGGGTCTTTCCATGTGCCATAAAATTTCGCCGGGCTTCCGGTCGCGCCATACAGGCAGTTGGTGCCGTCCGTGATAATATTGAACTGGTTGGTGTAAAATAGGCGCGGGATGTCGCGCTCATATTGTTTTATTTGCGCGAACGCTTCGCCCGTCTTGTTTTTCCAGTTCAGCGGCGTCTTGGCTTCGATCACCACGACCGGAATACCGTTGATATAGACGATGACATCCGGCTTGCGCGGTTTTTCCGACTTAACGTATAGCTGGTTCGTAACGGTGAAAACATTGTTCGCCGGGTTCAGAAAGTCGATCAGGCGGATGGTCTGCTTCGTTGCCTTGCCTTCAACTGTGCGGCTGTAGTTGCCGCGCAAGATCTGGGTCCATTCTTCGTTGTCGGTCTTACCCAGCAATTCCTGATACGCTGCGTCCGCGTCGCCGTCAGGCAGGTCATTGATGCGCTTGATTGCGTCGATCAGGACAGGGCTGAGAATGACATGGTTCTCCCCATCCCGGTTCCCGTCATGGTCGGAGGGCTTCAGGTAGCCGTAGCCGACGGATTTCAGGTAATCCATTACGGGCTTCTCCGCGAATGTCCATTCGCCGCCGCTTGTCATGCCGCTGCTTTCAATTCAGGCCGAGTTCTTACTTGATTTCGGACTTCTTCCCATTTTTTTGCAATTTCTGGCGCAAAAATACGCGCGAACCCGGCAATCAAATCCATTAGTTTTTGGGTTTCTTCCGTCAGGGTATTAATTTCGACTTGAACCAGCTTGTGTGCATCATCTTGGATAAACCTTTGCCATTCTTTATCAGGTATGTCGGGCACCCAATTCTTTAAAAGCCTTCTACATATATCTTGGATTTCTTTAGACTTTGCTTGTAAAGAGGCGATACGAAATCCTAAACTGTTTAATTCTTCCAGTTCCTCGTCTCTCATGTACTTAATTTCATGTTCATGTAGGGGATATGCGGATTTCTGAAAGGATATACGCTCTAAGGCGTCATAAATATTTTGAAAGTATAGATCGCATTGTTCATCCAATGTTAGGTCGCTTCGAAATACGTAGAACTCATCTGGCATTTCATCATCGCCGTCAGCATATTTAATATGTCGGGAAACGTATTCGACATATTTTTCTACTTCTGCTGAAGCATTTAAAACGTGAAATACAAAAAAACGTTTTTTTCTTTCCCATACCTGCATATTTTCACTTTGTACTCTGTCATGTTTTTCTTTTTCAATTTTTAACAGTGTCCTAGAAGAATACCTTACCCCCAGATAAGCAATACTCGCTGCGGCTATGGCACACAATCCCGCAGCCAAAAATTGATAATCTTGCAGCCAAAAAGTATGCCCCTTGTCATGCAAAGCGGAAATAATGTCGATGAAATCTTGTTTCGTAATTTTTGAAAATAAATCATTTAGTGACTTATCAATTGATAGCGTTGTTGTCATTCCGTCATGTGGGATAGTAACATCAATCTTTATGGGGATGCTTTTGACAATAACATCCGCATCCGATGTGGCTATGGAACTTGCTTCGCCTGTCATGCCGCTTCCTTCATTATGCTGGCCATATCGGGAATGTACTTCAAAATTTCATCCATAAGTGGGCTTAAACAAAATTTGTACGTTCCCTCTGAAAGATCAGCCAGCGTATTTGTTTTCATTTTAATTAAGCCTGTGCGCATCAATGCCTGTAATACCGACTCTGAATGAGGCACTTGCCGTTCTAATTCTGCGGCGCGTTCTTTAATTCCTTTATTGTCCGTAACATCTTTATATCTAACCATGATCCCCAGAGCCGTAATCTCGTCTTCTGTCAGGCTGGCGAGAATATTGGCGTATTTCAGGAATGACGGGGCCGTCAGTTCCTTTTTCTCGGCCATGCCGTTAATGACGCGGGTCATCAGGCGGAGATTATTCCGAGCCGCGCCTTCTTCTGCATCGCGGATCAGACGGAAGAAAATGGCGACCAGTTCGTCCTGATCGACGTTTTCAAAATTTCCCTGCCGCAGTTCCGACAGCACTATCTCTCGTAGCATGTTATGGCGCTTGGCCATCATCTTTCCGATGGCCGTGGTGACAACCCCGGTGGCCGTGCCGGAAACCGCCACGCCCTTTACACTCAAACAATCTCCCAGGATGCCGCCAATGATTTCCATCATGCCGCCTTCTCCATCGGGGTGACTGCGTTGACGCGGACACGGCCCGTCAACAGGTCGGACATGAGTCCTTTTTTCAAGGACAATAAATGATGCAAGCCCTGTTGGTTTTTATCCAAAATGTTTTGATATTGCGAGACTCGTTTCTGAATTTCGTATTGTTCTTTAATAGGGGGTACGGGAAGGATCATCTTCTTCAATTCGCCCACATTGAAATGCTTTTGGGCAAGACCACCTTCGGCTCTTAAAACCTGATTTCTCCCCAATGGACTGTTAATAAACAGAGACATATAATATGAATTAAGAGTTTCTGTTATTGGTCGCGCAAAAATTATATCAATGCAATTGCATCCGTCGAAATCTTCTGTGACCACGCATGATGTGCCGGGATAGCCCGTCCTGACCACCAATACATCCCCAGTCTTTAAGATTGATTTTTTGTTTACACGATGCCCTTCTTCTGAGAGATAGACCCAATCCTGATCGTTGACAAAACCTTCTCGCACGTTGGCAGACCGAAAAGCGCGAACGCCTGTTTCCATGTAATATTGTGCAGGTTTGACAACGATTCCGACGGATATTGTCTTGCAAATCTCTTGGGCGGTTCTGATCGTCCAAGCTTCCGGTATCTCACCGAGTTCGGTCTGCTTGAATTTTTTGTGACCGATGCCGCGTGTGAGAAGTTCCTGCAACAAGCCCTGCTGTACGCGCCGGGTCTGGTCGATCACGGTTTCGGTTTTGGCAATCGCGTCATCGACGCTGCCCAATATCGACGCAATTTTCTTCTGCTCCGGCAGCGGTGGGAGTTGTATCGATACGTCTCCCAGAGATTTAAAGCTTATTGATTTACGCCTGTTAATAGACCCTTGACCAATCGTGTTCCAGAACCTAGTTTCTGTTGTTTTCTTAAACCAAGCTAATAAGAAATATCGGTCTATGATTTCTTCATCGACATCAAATACGGTGTACATAGGACTTATCACGCCGTCTTCGTAATCTTTAAGATAGTCAATTGATCCTTCATCCAAATGAATAGTTGCATATGCGAACTGGCCCTTAGTTACATACTTGTACTTGGACGTATCTTTGCTATGTATCTGTTTCCCAAAATATTCACCAGAGCGAACAAACCCATCATATTTTGTCATACTTAAAACACTTAGTTCACCTCCAATCTTTTCGGCCTTAATGCTAGATGGTTTGCAAAAAGTAGATAGCTTAACTTCTGGCCATATATCATCTTCCATAGCCAAACTCCTTCAAAAGGGTCAGCATTTCAGCTTCCGCTGCGTCGCGAGCGGATCGCAAATCATTCAGTTTGACCACTTCAGCGGAGACATCGATGTTTTCTTCGTCATGTAGATCGGATATGTAGCGCGGGATGTTCAGGTTGTAATCATTACCGGCGATTTCATCGAGATTCACGATGCGACTGAAACGATCTTCGTCGCCGTAATCGTGAAATCCCTTGGCTAACCGGGCCACATTTTTATCGCTAAGGCAATTCTGGTTCTTTCCGGGAATAAATTCTTTCGCGCCGTTGATGAATAGAACCTTGCCTTTATGCGCGGGAGGTTTGTTTTTGTTGATAATCAGTATGCAGGCCGGGATGCCCGTACCATAAAAGAGGTTCGGGGTCAGCCCAATGACGGCTTCGATCAGGTCGTCCCTGAGCACACCTTCGCGGATTTTTCCTTCTACGCCGCTCCGGAACAAAATTCCGTGCGGTAGAACGACGCCCAGCATCCCGTTTAATTTCAGGCTGGCGACCATGTGCTGGACGAAGGCCAGATCGCCATATGACGACGGCGGGCAGCCGTATTTGTCGCGCCCGAACTTGTCGCCCTTCGACCAGATTTCGTGGCCCCATGACTTCAGGGAAAACGGGGGATTGGCCAGCACCCGGTCGAAGGTTTGCAAACCCCGCGCCGCGCCGTCTTCGCCGACAAGGTGTTGCGGGCTGATGAGCGTGTCGCCGCGCTTGATTTCTGCATCGTCGATGTCATGCAGGAACAGGTTCATTTTGCAGATGGCCCATGTGTTCAGGTTTTTTTCCTGTCCGAAAAGGGCCAGCGTTTTTGGGTTTTTTTCGTTGCGTTCGAGATAGTGGCAGGCTTCCAGCAACATGCCGCCCGAGCCGCAGGTGGGATCGTAGACGGACATTTGTTCCTGCGGCTGCAAGCACTCGACAATCAGTCGCACGACCATCTTGGGGGTGTAAAACTCGCCGCCCTTCTTACCGGCATCGTCGGCGAACTGGGCGATCAGGTATTCATAGGCCGCGCCGAGCATATCGCCATCGACATCCTCCCGGCGCAGACGGTATTTCTCGAAGTGCCGGAGCAGCTTTTCCAGCATTTCATCCGGGAACCTGTGCTTGTTGTTGAAATCAACGTCCTGAAAAACATCCTTCAGGCGCATGTTGGCGTCTTCGATAGCGTGGAAGGCGGCGTTCAGTTTTTCGCCAATGTTGGTGGTGTGCTTGCGGATGTCCTTCCAGAACTGGCCTTCCGGGATATGGAAGCGGTGCTCGTCGGGATCGGCGGCGAGTTCCTTGTCCTTATACTTGGCCAGCCGGTCTTCATATTCTTCTTCCCACACGTCGCACAGGCGCTTGTAGAACAAAAGCCCGAAGATGTAATGCTTGTAATCCGAACTGTCGATGGAGCCGCGCAGGATGTCCGCCGCGCTCCACAGGTGCGACTCCAGTTGCTGTAACGTCATCTTCGTCATTGCTATATCTCCGATTCCCGTAATCCGGGCATGAGTATAGGGCAAGAGGTTTATAAAGGGGAAGAATAAATGCGGCCGCCGGCAGGCGGCGCAGCCCTCTTGCCCGCCAGTGCAGCCCCCTTGTTTTAGTTGCTTTTTCCGCCCTTATCGAGGCAGTATAGGCCCGGTTTGTCCTTCTGGGGCAGACCGGGGCTTGATAACCCCACTATGACCGGATGACGTTCCGTCAACACGTCGCTTCTCGGCTTATGGCCGGGAGGCGGCGGCGAATGTCCAAGGCTTCGGCCTAAAGGCTGTCGCGGTCGTGTCATAGCGGCTTATCAACTCCCGGCTGCCAGAGTAGGACAACTCTGGCGGCTTTTTATTTGGGAGAAAAAATATGAGAAAGTTTATTTTATTGGCTTGTATGATCCTGCTTTCGGGCTGCGGAACCCAAGGGGTTACAAACTTAGCATTGCTAAACGAGCCTATTCCTTCCAAGCAATCAAGACTGATTATCACCCGCAATATGGACATGCTCTATATGGCTGCGGCGGCAGATGTAGAAGTGAACGGCAAAGAAATAGCCAGTCTTGGTAGGGGAGGCAGTGTGGTTTACGATGTTGCCGCCGATGAAACGCTCATCACCTTAAGGACAATGGGATCATCCGCCAAATTTTCCGCTTCCTTTAATTTAGAAGTAAATAAAACTTATAATTTTGAAGTGTCTCCGCGCAGTGAGGGTTTTTGGAGTAGACCCGCATACAGCGCAGCCTTTGGATTGCTTGGCGAAACGGTGTATGCCGAAACGCATGAAAATTCGGGCTTTTTTCAGATCAATTTAAAAGACATTAAATGAAGCATAGCGACAAGCAAAGGCGGTACGAACGCCGGGTCTATTTGATTCTTGCGTTGACGGTTTTGGCAAATCTCGCGTTTACCGGCTTTCGCATCTGGAAATGCCGTCACATTGGCTGGGGAGCCGATATAGATTTCTGCGCCTCATTAATAACAGGCAAGGATGACAATTGAAGAAAAAATTTAAGGCCAAACTCTGATGACTTTCCGGACTATAAAGATTTTCATAGATATGCGCGCGCGCATACGTTTTGACGGATGATTAATCGGCTAAAATCCTATTAACTCAGACCGGCAACGGACGTGACCGCTTCCGCATAGTTGCCACTGAAAAAGATACTCCGGCCCTGCCGTCTCCAGCCGTGAACACAATTCCCATCTCCTGTAAGGTTGCTGCCATCAGATCTGCGGCAGAGGCGTGATAAGGCAAAGTTTCCAGCCTTTCCACGCGCGTGATGGTGTTGTGATTCAGGCCGGCCGCATCCGCCATTTCGCGGATCGTCAGACCTACGATGGTTCGTGCGGCTTTCAACTGGCGTCCGCTCGTAACAGTGCTTTTAAAGTGATCCATGTTCAGTTCTTCTGCTGCTGACACTTTTTGTTTCTCTCCGAAAAAATCCGATAAAACCTACGAAACCGATTCCGCTTGCCACGCGACGGCGGATCGGCTTCCCCCGGCAGGGACAAAGCGCAAGCCGCCAACAATTCGTCTCGCATTGCGTTTGATCCAGTGACCGAGAACACGGCGGTTGATATTGCCGCGCTCACCGGCAATATCTGTCAGGACTTCGCGTAATTCATCATTGCAATCGGCAGCCTTGACGACATCGCGCACCATTTTGGGCACATTGCCGAAACAATCCCGCCAAACCTGCAAAAATCGTCCCAACATTTCCCGGTCGGGATCGTCGTTCATGGCGGCGAACATGGATTCCGTAGGATCGGGCAGGCCAAGCCACCTCAGAGGCTGGCGGTACAGGGCAGACCATTCGTCGTAACTGGCGACAGTCCGGGATTCGGTTTCAGGGCGTCCGGCAACAATCCATGCACGAATGATGGTCAGCGCCGCCGAGACAAATTTTTCGCGCTTCCGGCGCAGATTCGTAAGAACATGCGGATTTTTATATTTCCTGCTGGCGGGGATTTCACAGGCCGGGTCAAGATTGATCGTAATACAGCGCCGCACCATATCCTGAACGGGGCCGACATTGTTGCCGCTGGATAGGAACAGGACACGGCTGTTGACCGTGGCAGTTTTGGAAATACCCAAAATCCGCCCGGTCAAATACTCCGAAGTCAGTGCCGTGCAAAGGCTCTTGTGCGCCACAAGATCGCCGGTCAGGTTGTCAAATTCAATGACGGCGGGAGCGCACAGCAGTTCAGATAAAAGCAGTTTCCGACATTCCTCGTCATCCTGCGGAAAAGTGGTCGGCACACTGAACTGTGGCGTTGCGAATGCACCGATTATTGAACAGAGGAAGGTCTTGCCAGAGCTGATATCCGGCGCTCTTATATGGTACATGGGCGCAAGGGGAAGGCTTCCTCTGATTGCCGCTGTCAGGATTGCCGTTAACGCTGCCGCTTTGTCCGTTTCTCTCGCAAAGGAAAACTCTTCCAGAAGGCCATTAATCAGTGCCAGAGCCTGTTCTGCGTCCTGCCTTGTGGGATTTTCCGGTATATGAAACTTTGCTACATTAAAAACACCAAACATTCCCGTAGCCGCATCATAGCCCGGATTATGAACCAGCGTCCCGTCGGGGCGCAAATAGGGCTGATGCGCTACACCGCTCAATGTTGGCAGATGCTTGTAATCCGCTGCGTCATGCAGGACAGAAACAAGACGGGTGGGCGGGTCGATCCTTACCCATTTCCCGGCCCTGCCGTCAAAGCGTTCCCACAGTGCAGCACCTGACAGCGCCGCAGTCAGGGCAGGTGTACTGATAGTTTTTACACCAGTTTTTTGTGTTCCGGGATCTGTGCAAATTGAAACAATAAGTCCCCCTCGCTGAAAGTATTTTCCGGTCATTGAAAGCTCCCGTTCGGCTCTGTCTGCTATACGATGGATTTCCCCGGCAACGGAGCGGATTGTCGGTTTCATTCTGGCGGCTTTGGCTTCGATATTCAGATGCTGTAAAAGATGGTGCACACGACGATCCGCGCAGTGGCCGTGAAAACATTTAAAACCGCTTATTGGATAAGCATCTTCCGGTTCAAAATATGCCGTACCACCATCAATTCCGCCTGTGTGTTCCGCCGTCCACGGACAGGTAATGTCATGCTTGCCACTGCCCAGCGGAACCTTATACAGACCGCACATTTTCAGGGCGGCGATAACAGCATTTTTCAGCGGCCGGGGAATAAATATTTCGTCCTCAGCGTCTGACGTTTCTGCACCGTGGCTGCCGGTTTTATCTCCGCTACGCCTTGCAGGCCGCAAGTCGAGTTCCAAGCCGTCCGTCAGTTGATCTATGCTGTAGCGTCGGTTCGGCTCCCAGATTTCGAGACGGCAGGGGAAAGCCGGATCATGCTTGCCGTTGACGGCCATGGGCAACCGCGCCAGCCGCGCCGTGGGGCCGCCTGCTCCGGGATCGCACAAGCCAGCCTGTATTATAGCTTTCACAAGCCGGTCAGCTTGCGCTGCTTCCAGTATGGGTGTATCGAGTATATAACCCGCCTGATAATTGCCGGGGGATGTTTCCAACAGCCAGGACGGAGGCAGGATCAGGCGTTCGCGCTCTACCTTTGTCCCTATGTCATCCAGCATGATCGCATGAAGGGCGCGGAACTGTTTTTTTTGCCGCCTGTATTTTCCTGATTCATCGGGTTGAAAAGTTGCGAGACTAAAATAATTGTTCCGGTTAGATAGCAGGGGTGCACCGTTCGGCTCCCATGCGGCACCAAACCAAGACTTTTTCGGAATGTTTTGCGGATTGTCCGCAAAACTGACCAGCACAGGCCGAATGTCTTTCGGATTCTCTCCAAACAATGCTGTTAAAAATTCGTGGTTTGAAATGGTGTTGGTTTTGTCGGTTTTATCGGATTTGTTCGCCGCGTCCGAAAAAACTGTCACGGCGGCATCAAAATCAGGTTCTTGCGGCTGATCCGCATTTCCAGCATTATCAGGCCTTGCCTCAACTATTGCCGCTTGGTTCGCGCCAGCGGCTTCTCCTTTTTTGGAAGGCATTATCCGCCCCCCATCTGATTTTGCTCATCGATCCAGCGGAAAAATTCGGTTTCGTCGATAAGAACCTTACGGCCTACGCGCCGGATGCACCTTTTGAAACCATTCTTCTCGGCGTTAAAGATCAGGTATCTCAGCCCACCCTTGGTGAAGGCAGGATATTTTTCACAAAACTGACGAACGGTGAATAGAGTCCGAGATACCTTGGTATTAGAGCGTTATGGTTTTAGGAGGAATCGGTTCGGTTTGGTGATTCCCATGGGATCGGGATTGTGATTCAATATACTGGCCGGAAAGGAGGCTGGCATGGATGGGAAGACCTTATTCGA